>Ga0206126_10000393_pt1 | contig 59712 bp, 51 predicted proteins | sample Helgoland_Spring_5_FD_148621 | JGI IMG/M metagenome (GOLD analysis project Ga0206126, IMG submission 148621) | Pelagic subsurface seawater microbial communities from Kabeltonne, Helgoland, North Sea - Helgoland_Spring_Bloom_20160412_1 | ecosystem: Environmental > Aquatic > Marine > Epipelagic ...
TTATCTGGCCTAGTCAGACTATAGGCTTGTAGCTCAGCTGGTTAGAGCGCACCCCTGATAAGGGTGAGGTCGGCAGTTCAAGTCTGCCCAAGCCTACCATCTCTTGGTTTTTAATAAGATTAAGTAACCTTAATCAATACGTACTGTTTAGTTTAGCTAAGAGTGTTTATTGATTAAGGTTTTTTAAACCTTAATTGTAGCCGGCGCTAAGACGCAGGACACAATGTTCTTTAACAATATGGAAAGCTGATAAAATAGTAATCGAAAACTAAAAGAGTGTTCTTAGGAACTTACTCTATCTGATTTTGTGATTAGAACTTGTCACGCATGCAACGGCATGGTCCCTTAATAAGGTGTCATGCACCTAACTTTGAAATAAAAGGTCAAAGGGTGGACGAGTTGTTTGGAATTATCTCTGACGTTACTGAGATTAAAGACGAACAACGCATCATTGCTTTGCAATGTGGAGGTCATTTGGGGTTGTATGGTTAAGTGACTAAGCGTATACGGTGGATGCCTAGGCAGTTAGAGGCGATGAAGGACGTGTAAGTCTGCGATAAGCTGTGGAGAGCCGACAAAATGCTTTGACCCACAGATTTCCGAATGGGGAAACCCACCGCTTCGGCGGTATCTTATAGTGAATACATAGCTATAAGAAGCGAACGAGGGGAACTGAAACATCTAAGTACCCTTAGGAAAAGAAATCAACAGAGATTCCCCTAGTAGCGGCGAGCGAACGGGGAGCAGCCGAGTAGTAATGAAGTAGTGGAATGTGTTGGAAAGCACAGCGATACAGGGTGATAGCCCCGTACACGAAGCGTCATTATTGCCATATTAAGTAGGTCGGGACACGTGTTATCTTGACTGAAGATGGGGGGACCATCCTCCAAGGCTAAATACTCCTAACTGACCGATAGTGAACCAGTACCGTGAGGGAAAGGCGAAAAGAACCCCTGTGAGGGGAGTGAAATAGAACCTGAAACCGTATACGTACAAGCAGTGAGAGCCCACTTGTTGGGTGATTGCGTACCTTTTGTATAATGGGTCAGCGACTTATATTTAGTAGCAAGGTTAACCGAATAGGGGAGCCGTAGCGAAAGCGAGTGTTAACTGCGCGTTTAGTTGCTAGGTATAGACCCGAAACCCGGTGATCTAGCCATGGGCAGGTTGAAGGTTGAGTAACATCAACTGGAGGACCGAACCCACTAACGTTGAAAAGTTAGGGGATGACTTGTGGCTGGGGGTGAAAGGCCAATCAAACCGGGAGATAGCTGGTTCTCCCCGAAATCTATTTAGGTAGAGCCTCGGACGAATTCCATTGGGGGTAGAGCACTGTTAAGGCTAGGGGGTCATCCCGACTTACCAACCCTTTGCAAACTCCGAATACCGATGAGAACTATCCGGGAGACACACGGCGGGTGCTAACGTCCGTCGTGGAGAGGGAAACAACCCAGACCGCCAGCTAAGGTCCCAAAATATTACTAAGTGGGAAACGATGTGGGAAGGCTAAGACAGCTAGGAGGTTGGCTTAGAAGCAGCCATCCTTTAAAGAAAGCGTAATAGCTCACTAGTCGAGTCGGCCTGCGCGGAAGATGTAACGGGGCTAAGTAATATACCGAAGCTGCGGACGCAAAGTTTACTTTGCGTGGTAGGGGAGCGTTGTGTAAGTGGCTGAAGGTGAGCTGAGAGGCGAGCTGGACATATCACAAGTGCGAATGCTGACATGAGTAACGATAATGGGGGTGAAAAACCCCCACGCCGGAAGACCAAGGTTTCCTGTCCCATGCTAATCAGGGCAGGGTAAGTCGGCCCCTAAGGCGAGGCAGAAATGCGTAGTCGATGGGAAACGGATTAATATTTCCGTACTTGGTATATCAGTGAAGGGGGGACGGAGAAAGTTATGCAAGCCTGGCGTTGGTTGTCCAGGTGAAAGTGCGTAGAGTTGAATCTTAGGCAAATCCGGGATTCTACATGCTCGAGACACGAGACGAGACACTACGGTGTTGAAGTTGCAAATACTATGCTTCCAGGAAAAGCCTCTAAACTTATGATATATCGAACCGTACCCCAAACCGACACAGGTGGTCAGGTAGAGAATACTAAGGCGCTTGAGAGAACTTGGGTGAAGGAACTCGGCAAAATCGTACCGTAACTTCGGGAGAAGGTACGCCCCTGTTTGTGATTGGACTTGCTTCATGAGCGAACGGGGGCCGCAGTGAAATGGTGGCTGGAACTGTTTATTAAAAACACAGCACTGTGCTAAATCGAAAGATGACGTATACGGTGTGACGCCTGCCCGGTGCCGGAAGGTTAATTGATGGGGTTATCTTCGGAGAAGCTCTTGATCGAAGCCCCGGTAAACGGCGGCCGTAACTATAACGGTCCTAAGGTAGCGAAATTCCTTGTCGGGTAAGTTCCGACCTGCACGAATGGCGTAATCATGGCCACGCTGTCTCCACCCAAGACTCAGTGAAATTGAAATTGCAGTGAAGATGCTGTGTACCCGCACCTAGACGGAAAGACCCCGTGAACCTTTACTATAGCTTGGCACTGAACATTGACCCTACATGTGTAGGATAGGTGGGAGACTTTGAAGCATTGTCGCTAGATGATGTGGAGTCTACCTTGAAATACCACCCTTGTAGGTTTGATGTTCTAACATTGGTCCCTTATCGGGATTGTGGACAGTGTCTGGTGGGTAGTTTGACTGGGGCGGTCTCCTCCCAAAGCGTAACGGAGGAGCACGAAGGTTGGCTAATCCTGGTCGGACATCAGGAGGTTAGTGCAATGGCATAAGCCAGCTTAACTGCGAGACAGACACGTCGAGCAGGTACGAAAGTAGGTCATAGTGATCCGGTGGTTCTGTATGGAAGGGCCATCGCTCAACGGATAAAAGGTACTCCGGGGATAACAGGCTGATACCGCCCAAGAGTTCATATCGACGGCGGTGTTTGGCACCTCGATGTCGGCTCATCACATCCTGGGGCTGAAGTCGGTCCCAAGGGTATGGCTGTTCGCCATTTAAAGTGGTACGCGAGCTGGGTTTAGAACGTCGTGAGACAGTTCGGTCCCTATCTGGTGTGGGCGTTGGATGATTGAAGGGAGCTGCTCCTAGTACGAGAGGACCGGAGTGGACGAACCGCTGGTGTTCGGGTTGTTTTGCCAAAGGCATTGCCCGGTAGCTACGTTCGGAATCGATAAGCGCTGAAAGCATCTAAGCGCGAAGCGAGCCCTAAGATGAGTCATCCCTGTACGTTTAACGTACCTTAAGGGTTGTTGAAGACTACGACGTTGATAGGCAGGGTGTGGAAGCGTAGCAATGCGTTGAGCTAACCTGTACTAATTGCCCGTGAGGCTTAACCATACAACGCCCAAGTGGCTTCATAAAAGAAGTGCTGAGTGTTTGATGAGTGGCAAGTATTAACATAAAATTAAGAGTAAGACTGAAGACATTCTTTAGGCTCGATTACAGCGCGCTTCTACCTAGGTAGGCAGCGAGCATCAGCTTTTACATATTGATTTATTGAGTGAAAACTTGATAGATAACAGTTTTTGTCTGGCGACAATAGCGATGTGGCACCACCTGATCCCATTCCGAACTCAGAAGTGAAACACATTAGCGGCGATGGTAGTTTGGGGTTTCCCCATGCGAGAGTAGCACATTGCCAGGCTCCTATTTAGAGAAAGGGCTATCCGTATGGGTAGCCCTTTTTTGTATCTGCAATTTAGTAAGGCTTGTGGATTATTCGATTATGCATCTGAGCAGGTAGAGGCAAAGCTTCTTTATCCGTAAGCGTCCGGTGATCCCACCTAGCGTTTAGCGCAATTCCATGGCAACAGGTGGTCGATAGTGTCATCTGGTTTCAGGCTTGGGATTTCATTTAGCAGATGGTTGAGGTAATCGAATGGCACTAAGCCATTGGATTTAGCAGTTTCGATAATACTATAAAGTGTGGCACTGGCGTTTGCGCCGTTAGCCGTGTTTGAGAATAACCAGTTTTTTCGACCTATCACAAAGGGTTTTATGGCCCGTTCCGCCCGGTTATTGTCGATAGTCAGGTTGCCATCTTCAATGTAACGAATGAGTTTGGACCATTAATTCAGGCTGTAGGCAAGGGCTTTGCCCAGAGCCGTTTTAGGCGGTACCTCTGTGGCGGACTTATCCAGCCAGCCTTTGAATTGCATAAGTAAGGGTAAGGCGTCAGCCTGACGTATTCGGTATTTTTCTTGTGCTGTTTTACCTTTGATTTTTGTTTCTATGCGATACAGTTTTTGGATTTGATTGAGTGCCCAATTGGCTTTGCCGGTTTTGCCTTTCGGTTGTGCGGTTTCTGCCTCAACAAACTTTCTGCGGGCATGGGCCATGCAGGCGACCAGCGTGGCCTGAGTTTGGGCATACCCCTGATAACCATCCACTTGCAAATAGCCTGAATATCCGGCGAGGAAATCCACCGCACACTGACCTCTGCGACTGTTTTGATAGTCGTAGAGCACAATATTGGGAGTGGAGCTGTCGTTGGGCGAGTCTGTGCCACTGCAATACAGCCACATATAACTGGTGGTTTTGGCTTCCCCGATAACTTTTAATGTTGTCTCATCCGCTTGAATGACCGATTGTTGCAGCAGTATTTCCCGCAGTCGCTCATACAGTATTTGCAACGCCAGTTGCGACTTTATCATCCAATCAGCCATGGTCTTGCGACTCAGCTCGATGCCGTATTGTTTGAACAGGCTTTCCTGGCGGTAAAGCGGTAAACCATATTGGTATTTACTGGTAATGATTTGGCTGAGCAAGCTGGGGGTGGCATAACCTTTGGGAATAATGCTGGCTGGCACAGGCGCCTGTTTTATCTGGTTTTGTGTACCGTCTTTTTCGCAGGCTCTGCATGCATACTTTGGCCGTACCGTTTCAATCACTTTGACTTTAGCTGGGATAAATTCCAACTTCTCGCTCTTATCTTCGCCAATCTGATGCAGTTCACCGTTGCAGCAAGCACAGACTTTATCTTCATCGGCAATATCAATGACCACGACTTCACGGGGTAAGTCCTTCGGCAGCGGTTTGCGCTTTGGCTTATTGCGGGTGTATCCAATTGTCTCTTGTACTGGCTCAACGTCAAGCTGCTCTACTTCGGCTTCCACCTCATTAAACAACTCGCCTTGGCCCGGATGACCTTCACTGCTGGCACCAAACTGTTTTTGTTGGGCAAGGCGGAACTGCTCTTCTAGAAATGCTATCTTGGCATCTTTCTCTGCCAATAAGCTTTCCAGCTCAGTAATGCGTTGTTGGTATTGCGTCTCTATCATGTCTGTATTTTATCGAATAACAGACTGATTTAATTGACTTTTTTAGAATAAGTCGTGATCGTTAAATGCTGCTTATGAGCTGTGGTTATAAGCTGACGGCTTGATACGTCAAGGGGCTGTGGCCGATGATGTCATAACCGCCGAGTAACCAATTGAGCTGTTGCTCTGACAGAACTAAACGACTTAGCTGGTCATCTTTGGGCCACTTGAAGCGCTGCTTCTCCAGCCGTTTGTACCACAACGCAAAACCTGTCTTATCCCAGTAAAGGATTTTGAGTTTATCCCGTTTCTTGTTGCTAAAGACAAACAGCGCATCGCTTAAGGGCGACAATTCAAGTTGCTGCTCAACCACCACAACCAAACCGTTAATCGACTTTCGAAAGTCCACAGCCTCAATGTGCATATAGATATCCGACGGCTCAATAAACATCTTCATGCTGCCACTGCCTTGAGCAATTGTGCCAACCACAAGGGCTCGCAATTGAGTGGCAAAGACAATGTAGCGTCACCTATTTGCAGTGACATCATTGTTGTATCAGGACTTGTTTTACTGACCTTGATAAACGGTGATGATAGTTTGCGTTGTTGACGCTTGAGCAATGACTGTTTTCTGGCATGGAAGTATTTATTGTTTAGCGCGTGTTGTTTGCAAAATTGAGCAACCGATATGCCGCTGCTTTCCTGTTGCTCAATGATGACCTGCCATTCTTTAGAACTACGTCTTCCCATATTCGACTCCGATGATTATCAAAGTCGATATTCTGCTCTGCAAGGTTAACTAATGGAACGTGCTAATTACCGGACGCTTACACTACTACTATTAGAAATGGGAATTTGAAGACAATGCTTTAACTAGTTGATGCGTGACTCAGATTTTGGCGATTGCGTTAAGGCCAACGGTATAGCCACATCACGCTGGCTAAGTTGTCAGCGGCCCAGGCGAAAACTTTCCGGGCTAATGAACACAATTTCTTTAAATATGATTACGCCGGAAATGGATTGAAGACACTAGAGTTTAAAATCGAATATCGTTAGCAAAAAAAAGACATATCTTCACCTCTATATAGACATTGGTGAATTTTGATATTTGTAGTTGAAATATTTCTCGACATCCCAGTCAATATTGGCTTGGATGAACTCGAGGTCTTGCTTATCAATTGAGGTTTGTTCTTTTGGCACAAACAGTTCTTGCCGTAACCGCCCGCCTTTGATATATCGTTCTTGGTTGACGAAAGGGTTATTAACTTGCAGAATATTGAATTCATTTGCAATATTTTCTAGTGTGCTCATCCCTTTATATAAAGCTTCATAATTGATAAAAGCAATATTTTTGACACGTTTTCTCAAATTTAACCAATGCTGAATCTTCATCGAACGTAAAACCATTATGTTTTCTGCTTCTTCAATAAAATAGGCCCCATCATCACTTAATGGCCAAATACTATTTACTCTAGTTTGTTCATAGGATACCCAACGTTTTCGAATAAATGTTGAGAAGGGTAACCCTACATGTTTGGGCGCATGATACGGGTTGACAGCCATTGAGCAAAGCCAGTCGAATGGGTTACGCAGAATTACTAAGAAAAGTGTGTCGTCACTATCATCTAAAGATCGCGTACATTCCATATCGGTAGAATTATTTGGTAGAGTTCTTGGATAGTGATCCTTGATGAACCAATGCTTAAATCCAAAGCTATTGGTTATATCTATAGCTGGAATGTTTTTCTGAATCAAACTGGCCAAGTAGTTTGTTCCTGAGTTTCTTTCCCCTAGTATCTGTAAATGCTTAATCAATATAGCTTGCCTATATGTAGTGGAATGGTTATACAAGTGTTAGATAATGGGATTTTATTCACCTTAGCCAATATTACCATGCTACGATTTTAAGAAATACTCTAAATCGCGCCGAAGTAATTTAAATAGGTGGCTTCAAAAGGTAGTTCATACGTATTTCAAACCATCAAATGAATGTTCACGATTACTTTTAACCGGCTGTACATGTTCGTAAAACTTCTTATCTGCAGCATACAGTTTTTCTACCATGTCATGATTTGAGGGTGTAAGTAAATAATCATAATACGGTGTGTTTGCATTAAACTTCGGTAGTTAAACTTGCCCAATAATTGGTCGAATACGCGCAAGCTCTTCATCGATGTTATCGACCATCAACTTATGACCGTGAAGGTAATAGTCTTTCATCGGTCGAAAATAATCATAGTGACGACGCTCAAAATAGCGGCCGCCCTCCATTGCTTGTTCTGCAAACTGCAATTATTGTGCAAAATTTATTATTGTAAACTTAAAGTAAGACTTAAATAGTCTTCATTTATTAAACCCGACTGCAGCATGTTGCGAATTGTTAGGTGATGAAGAGAAATAACCTGGTCATCTCTTTCAATCACACCATACATTTTTTTCGGTGTAGATAGACCTAAAGATGATTCAATGGCATTATCTGCGCATCGGGTATATGGAAGAAGATAAAACTTCGTTAGTGGCATACCGGCATAAACTAATTTCTTTAAACGGATATTTCATTCTTATGATAGTAAACAAATTTTTTCATAGTAACTAATAAAACCTGCCTAGGACCTTGTGCGAAAAAGTCTGGCTATATTGTCAAATTATTGATTACAGCTAAATTCCTTGGCAGTTATAAACAAGCAATGTTCTCACTAATAAGTGTTTAGACGATACATTGAGGTTTATCACACTGTGTAAACTAAAGTTTGATGTTTTGGCTGTGTTACTATTCATCCACACAATAAATTCAGTGCGATAAAGCGGCCATGAAAAGTGCATTTGTACTTCTAACTCACTATGGGTTGTGCTGGTTTAAATTACAAAGGCATCCAATGGAATCAAGTGAATTGACCCTGTGTAGATATACCATGGTAATGAATATTATTTTCTTTTTTAAGGCTTTAAGAAATCATGATTACAGAAAGAAAGGTAAAAGACCTTCATCCAAACCAGATTAGATTCTTCAACATAGAGGATGTAGCTTTTAGGAAAGAAGATGAAAAGGTAAAAATGGCTAAGAGGGTTTCACCATTTTTTGATGCCTTCGAGGCAACTAAACAATCTCGCATGATAGAATTGCGTCTAATTATAGATAAGCTTGATGAAGGGCCCATTACGATCACCACTTTCAATGAGGGCTTTATCCAATTATTTGAGAATTGGGCTGCTTCATGTGATCGTAACAAAATCTCGGTCAGAGATTCGACGATAATATTTCCTATGGATAAACCATCCAATGAAAGGGCTTTGTCTTTAGGCTTTCATACTTGGTATAGAGAAGGTGCCTACGGGCCCATACCCCAAACTGCCGCGAGTAATTATGGTGATAGAACATTTATTCTTTGTATGTTTGCAAAGAATGCCATAGTGGAGGCGATGATGCCATTTGACAGAGATATCCTATTTCAAGATATTGATATGGTGTGGAACAAGGATCCAAGAGCCTTTCTTGAGCGTCAGGCGAGGGAGAAGCAGATTGACTTCCAGTTTATGTACGACGGTTACAATCCTCGGTTTCAACCACTTTATTACAATTCAGGTTTTTTTTATATCAAGGCGAATGACTTCACCAGGACTGTTTGGAAAGTTATATTTAACCATTATGACAAAGTCATATATTATAGAAGTCAGCAGACTCCGATCAATATTATTATGAACACATACCGTGAAAGAGGGCTGGTAACTGCGAGGATGCGGGAAGATCTTTTTGTTAATGGCCATGCTATTCCGAAAGAGGCGCATAAATTGGCACCTGAATTAGCGCAGGCGGCCTATGTTGTTCATTGCAGTTGGACTCAAAATCTTGAGAAGAAAATTGACAAGCTAAAACTCTATAATCTATGGTTTCTTGGCTAGGCAGAGTATAAATAATATACCCCCCGCTTTTCCTAGCAAACTAAAAGTCCGTTTGGTTTTTGAAAGGAAAAAGTCTAATATTGAATAGGTTTCTGCAATATTGGTCAAAATAACACCCCGGTCTGGTCTATTATTTTGACTTAACCTCAAACTAGGCCGATTGCTGCTCTACTGTCGTATACGAAGGGCAAGTTTCATAGTTAGCAAAAACTAAAAACTAAAAACTAAAAATTAGAATAGACCTATTTGCGGTGACCCTCGAAATACGAATTAAAGGCATTTATCATCGCCCATTTTATTGCTAACCCGCTTAAAACCACCGACCTGTGGGCTTCTCAAACAGCCTGCAGGCGGTCTTGTAAAGTTCGATGTCTAACTCATTTACCTCTGTCAGCCAAATCGATGTTTGCTGGTCGAAAAGTTCCTCATCCGTCATTTCTGGTCGTGGCAATTCTGGGTATTTGAACATTGGGACTGGATGGTCAATGCCGAGTTTCTTTTTCAGATATTGTGATGTCTTCAAGTAACTCAATTGTTCGGTTAACAGCACAATGTCGAATTTTAGCAAATTCTCTTTTGCTAGTTCAAGCTCTCTTCGCCCTATTTTATTTTGACGAAATTTCGGGTATCCGATTAGCGCCATAATGTAATAGTTTTCAGTGCACACCCAAACAAAATTGCTATCGTTATTGCAGCGATTTTTAGCCGCCCAGATTGAAAATGGCTTCATTGTGTCAATGGACACATTCTTATCGTGCTGCTCCCATCTGCCTTCAAATCGGTATGAGCTTTTAATACGTTCGATCGGGTCCCGAAGGCATTTTACAGCAAGTTCTTGTGACGTTTTTCTAGATAGTCGCTGGGTATCTATCGTGTACCCCTCGTCAATTTGGATCGGGATTTTGTTTTTTGATGAATACTCAACCAAGTATTTTCTGAGACTAGTTCCACCTGCTTTTCGCATATGCTAGAAGTATACTTCGTGATATTTTTTATTTGAAAGTTTCCAAAACATGGTATTTCTTATCAATAGAGAAAACGACAATTAAATTTATGTATTTGGCTGAAGCATAAGGCCCTGTTTCGCATAAATTCATAATTAAAAACTAAGGGGGCACCCATATTTAATTTAAAGAATCTTCAGGGATGCATATGAATAATATAACTGTGTTTATCGGCAATATAAAGTATAGAGAAGATCTGGTGCCTGAATTTGTTATTAATAGGTTGCAACCAAATTAACAACAAACCAAATGTTGATTAAAATTGTTCTAAATAATCCCCATAAGTTTAAAGGAGTGTAATACGTTTAAGAAAAATTCAAAGGACGTCCAACATAATTTGACTGTTTCATGAACGGTTCTATATTTTAAGTTACGTATCGTTATATAAGTGGCTGTCCCTTGACTCAAAAACATGCGTGTCTGGTGTGTCTGTCGGATACACCTTATTACCACTGCGTATCCCGTTGTGTGTCGTTCATTCTTGTGTGGAGCGGCAGATTCGCGCTGTCGATAGTTATTCCGGTCAGAGTTATGAGCACTGGCTGGAGATGGGTTTAAGAGCGCTTGTTGTAACTGTCATCGATGTATGTGATGGATATGTGTAATTATGCCATGATGAGTAATCACGTACATGTGGTCGTGCACGTTGACGTAAATAAAGCACAAGAGTGGAGTGATAAACAAGTTATTAGCCTATGGCATACCTTATACAAGGGCACCTTGATTACATAAAAGTGTATGCGAGATAAATCCCTCAGTTCGAGTGAGGAAGTGACGTTACAGGATACTATCAAAGAATACCGTTTTTGCTTGATAACAGCATCTGGTTTATGCGTAATCTGAATGGATATATAGCTCGTGAAGTCAACAAAGAAGAGGATTGTAACGGCCGATTTTGTGATGGTCGTTTTAAACCTCAAACATCATTAGATGAAAGTGTGATATTGCCCGTATGGCTTATGAGAACCTAAATCCTATCAGAAAAAGATGGCAAATACTCCCGAGGATTTAATTCAAAGAATTATTAAAACACGAATGTTAGCGGTTAGATATAAACGTCTTCAACCACAGACTCTTATCCCTTTAGTCTACAGGATTATTAAGAGTTGGAAGATAACAGTGCATCCGCGAAGATAGAGGACATATAGAGCATCAACACAGCCCTATTCTTAGGCGCTTAGGCTTAAACGCTGAACAATGGCTTTGTCTCATCACTGAATTTGAAAAAACATTTTGCTATGCCGCTCGACGAAAAATGATGAATAGCTTATAGGCATAAAGGCAAGAACGAATGCATGTTATGGGGCGGTGTAAAAACTGTTAACGGGAGTACCATAGGTTAGGTGAATTTGTGTTTTGATAGTTATTTTGTTGAAGCTGAAATATTTACTCTAAGTATATCGAGCCATCCCAATCTTCAGCTAGTTCAGATTGTTGTAACCTAGCACATTGTTCTAGGTGATGAATGGCGAGGGTATCTCCAGGGTATATATCCAAAGCTTGTTGGAAATGAGTGATGGCTTGTTGCCAATTTTGTTGTTTTCTATAATCCAAGCCTTGTTCAATCAACGTAGCATTGGATAATTTTAATTGTTTTACGTTTGTGTCTTGGTGATCGATGATTTCGTAGACTTCTATTGAGGCTTTTCTGCCTTTGACTCTCACCCAGTCTAATAAACGGTATTCAAATATACCCTTAGCTTCTGCTTGGTGCAAAGTCTGGGCGCTGATGACGATGTCGGAATTGTATTTTGGAGCAAGGGCTTCGAGTCGAAAGGCGATATTCACACTGTCACCTATGACAGTGGTGTCCATACGCTCGTCTGAGCCGACAGTGCCTATAATCACTGGGCCAAAATGGATGCCTATACCAATATTTACTGCTGGATAATCACAATTGGCGCGATGTTGATTATATAAATCTATGGCATAGCGTAAGTCGAGCGCCGCACGGATAGCGTCTTGGGCTTTATCGGTATTAGTGCCTGTTGGATTGTCGAATAAGGCCATGACTGCATCACCAATAAATTTGTCAATAAAGCCATTATTTTTATGAATAGGTTCGTTCATACGCAGGAAATAAGAATTTAAAAAATTCATTAATTCTTGAAGGCTCATTTGTTCAGATAGGCTAGTAAAACCCCGAATATCTGAGAATAAAATCGCCAGTTCATCTTCCTCGGCCCGGCCAAGTTCTAATGTATCAGAGCCGTGTTTGGCTAAGTGATCGACAAATTGCTTAGGCACAAACTTACGAAAGGTTTGGTTTAAACGCATCGCCTCGTCAGCTTTGTCTTTGTATTGTTGTAATGTTGCTTCGCTTGGTGATTGATGCCCACGTTGTTGGGCATTTTCGATACTGGTGGAAGCGCTGACCTTTAAACGCGATATTTTTTTAAGCAGCGCGACTAACACTAGTGTGTAGAGTGCAATAATAGCTAATAAAAATAGCGACAATGGTTGTAATACTTGCTCAAACATTAGGTGTAATTTATCTCTTTAAAATTATCGAGTTATTATTGTTATTTAAATGCAACGGGCTGCAACATTAGCCAAAACTTTATCGGCAATGGTTAATGTTTGTTGCACAATTTCGTCGGTATGTGCTGCGGATACAAAACCGCCTTCGTATGAAGCAGGAGCAAAGTACACGCCATTTTCTAACATACCGTGATAAAAGTGATTAAATTGTTCGATGTTGCAACTAGTGGCTTGTTGATAATTGATGACGCGTTCTACGTCAGTAAAAAACAGCCCAAACATGCTGCCTGCATAGTTAACCGACATGGTAATGCCATGTCGGTTGGCTATTTTCTTAATTCCTTCTGCTAAGGTCTGAGTTGTTTTGGTTAGTTGCTCGTATAAACCTTCTTTTTCAATTTCCCCTAATGCCGCTAAACCTGCGGCCATTGCGACGGGGTTACCCGATAATGTGCCTGCCTGATATACCGGCCCGTCAGGAGATATATGCCTCATGATTTCAGCTTTTCCACCAAATGCGCCCACTGGCATACCACCGCCGATTACTTTACCTAAACATGTCAGATCGGGTTTGATATTGTATTTTTCTTGAGCTCCACCTCTTGCTACACGAAAGCCAGTCATGACTTCATCAAAAATAAGCAATGCACCGTATTGGTCACAAATATCTCTAAGACCTTGTAAAAAACCATCAACAGGGGGAATGCAGTTCATATTGCCAGCTACGGGCTCAACAATGATACAGGCGATATCCTCAGGATGTTGCTCAAATACATGAGCCACAGAGTCGAGATTGTTAAAATTTGCGGTGAGGGTATGTTTAGCATAATCAGCTGGAATACCCGGTGAGCTAGGTACGCCAAAAGTTAATGCACCTGAGCCGGCTTTTACCAGTAATGCATCAGCATGGCCGTGGTAACAACCTTCAAATTTTAGAATTTTATCGCGATTTGTAAACCCGCGCGCCAAACGAATAGCACTCATGGTTGCTTCTGTGCCTGAGTTCACCATACGAAGTACTTCCATAGATGGAACTAACTCATTAACCTTTTCAGCCATAAATACTTCTGCTTCGGTCGGTGCGCCAAAACTTAAACCATTGGCGGCTGCATCAATCACGGCTTGACGAACAACCGGATTGTTATGGCCTAACACCATGGGTCCCCAGGATTGCACGTAATCGATATAACGTTTGCCGTCTACGTCAAAAATATAGGGACCATCAGCCTTGCTGATAAAAGGCGGGGTTCCGCCTACTGCCTTAAAGGCTCTAACTGGGGAATTAACGCCGCCGGGGATGTGTCGTTTGGCGCGGGCGAAAAGGCTTTTTGATTTTTGCATAGTAACTTCTTTAATTAAGTGAATTTATTTACTGATGATCCGGTGATCATTTGGTTGTAAGCTATTTACGTGCCAAAGCACTTCTCGATCAAACTGAGTAACAATATTTTCTACCCCAAGGGTCATTGCAAACAATGCCATACGCACTAAAACGCCATTATCGGTTTGGCGGAAAATGGCAAGATTAGGATTGAGATTTAAATCGTTATCCAGCTCATTTGCCTCTACTCGAGAATCACGAGGTAGGGGGTGCATGATAACTGTCTTAGACTGAAAATGTTTGGTGTAGATCTGTTGATTTAAACGAAATTTTCCTCTGTATTGGTTGGCTTCTTCCTGGGAAGGAAAACGTTCTTCTTGAATACGCGTTTGGTAACAAATATCTGCGTCCACAATGCCTTCAAATTGATCTGTGATTTTGCATTGATGACCTGCGTTCTCGATAGCATCAATAATCGAGGTCGGCATGGCTAATTCTTTAGGCGATATCAAGGTAAAACGAACATTATTAAATAAACATAATAACTTAGACAATGAATGCACGGTTCTACCGTATTTTAAATCGCCAATCATAACGATGTGCATGCCATCGATACTACTACCATGACTGAGTAATTCTTTTTGGATAGTGTACAAGTCTAATAATGCCTGAGTGGGGTGCTCATTAGCACCATCGCCACCATTGATGACAGGTATGCGACTGCCTTCTGCAAATTCTGCCACAGATCCAGAATCGGGGTGACGCATAGCTATGATGTCGGAGTAACCACTTAAAACCCGCGCGGTGTCATATAAAGACTCCCCTTTAGCTAAGGCTGAGTTACTTAGTCCTGTTGTTTCCCGTACTTCGCCACCTAACAAATTAAATGCGGTGCCAAAACTGACTCTTGTTCGGGTACTAGGCTCAAAGAACAAATTGCCTAAGATAGCCCCATCTAATACGGTTGTACGTTTTTTCCGCTTAGCATAGGGCAACATTTGGTGAGCTACATTAAATACTTTTTCAATCGCGTCGCGGTCAAACTGATTGACCGACAGGATATGATTACCTTTAAAATTCATCTACTGCTTAACTTATACAAGCTTATATGTTCTATATTTTACCAAAATTAGTCCACACTCCCTAATACCATTGTCATAAATTTACTATTATGATCATCTTTATAGTGTGCAAAGGGTTTACAAAGCTCAAATAAACCGTCCAGAAGGTTATATTCGGTTTGCGAAGTACAATGCACTTATACTTTGGCAGGTGTGGGATACAGATTATCTTTGTTTATTCTTATTTTGACGAGACACTTTTATTAGCCTGGACTTGTTTTGTTTATTTGAACTGGCTCGATAGTTTTTACTTTTATGAACACTTTTATTATTTGAGTTGTAAGTGCTTGCTGTCTTCTGAGTGTCAACTGTGGAGGGTTTTACTTTGTTACTTTGCGCTCCTATCGATACCCTTTTGTGACTTCCCACTATTTTGCTGCTTATTATCAATCTTAGAGGGGGTGCGAGGGCGATAATCATTGTTCCGTTTATGACTTTGGTGTTTTTTATTTTGATTAATAATCCGTTTTTTATTACTCATTAACTTATCAGTCTTCATTACTTTTGTTTGACGGTCAGTCTGTGGTTGCTCACCTAAAGCTTGTTTGAACTTTTTAGTATTAGCTCTGTTATGATTTTTTGAGTAATCATTAACATTTAACACCCTTTGTTTATCAATCTTTTGGTTACCTTGTCTTTTATTACTACCGTTAACGTTTCGCACAATACGTTGACCATTAATTCGATGATGTGCACCCCGTCTATGTTGCTGGTTATGACTCCAGCGAGGGTACTCTTTAACTCGAACCACTTGACGATTATTGTGGACATTGTGATTATTTGACCAATATCTGTTTGCATGGCTTCGGTAGTGATAGTTAGCGACAACATGACGATTACGCCAATTAAAGCCCCCAAAATAGAAGCTGGGGCGAATGTTGAACCCTATGCTCCAATACAAACCAGCATTAAACACGCTATGTACTGGTCTATGCCAATAATAGGGTGGGTGGTTTTGCCACCACCAGTTGCCATAAACAACGCGCGTATCATAGTAGGGCACAGAGACGATTTCTTCCCGCACCGTTTCTATAATAATTTCACCTTCTTCTTGCTCTACATTGACATAGTCATTATTTGCTAAATTACCTTGTTGGTAGGCTTTTTGACGTAAGTTTTGAATGCTTGTTAGTATCTGCTTTTCGTTTACTAAAAACGCACTACCTAGTGATTGTAACCAGTTCAAGTCTGCACTGAGTTTCTGTAATAGTTCATTAAACGGAACCAGTGCTTGGATGCTGGGCTCCCAATTTTTATTTCCCACTGCATTGAGAGCTTGTTGTTCATCTAAGTCTGCATTTGTTGCTCGCCAACGAGCGGCTTGAATGACTTCTAAGGGGTAGGTTGATGCCACCAAAATATGTGAGAGTAACGTGTCAGGATAAAGGGCGATTGGCGCTAATATTTGATCGAGTTGTGCTTGGTCAAGCACAACAGGTTTAGAGGTTTCTGAGCTTAATTCATCCTGCGCTTGAGCAAGTTGCACAACGCTACCTATCAATAGGCATAAAACACATATATAGATGTATATGTACTTGGTTTGATTACGCATAACCCTTTCCTTCTTAAATGGAAAAATCCAGTGCTACCCAAAAGTATAGGCAACATTTATAACTGTAGGTTAGGTTATACGTTAGCTAGCCTTAACCATGGCTGAATGCTCGCTGACGGGAATGTTATTTAAGCAGGGCCTTATCGAACTGATGACCTAACTTCTCTGTTTTAGTACGAATGTAGTTTCGATTATCATCGGTTATGCCATGATCAATGGGGGTGCGTTGTGCCACGTTAATTCCCATATTGGAAAGAGCTAATACTTTCTTGGGATTGTTAGTCATGAGGTTGACATTATTTATTTTTAATTTATGTAACATCAACTTGCAGATACCATAATCCCTGATATCGGCATCAAAACCCAAGTGTTCATTTGCTTCGACAGTATCCATGCCTTCATCTTGTAATTGATAAGCCCGAATTTTGTTGAGTAAACCTATGCCCCTCCCTTCCTGACGCAGATACAACAATACTCCTTTGCCTTGCTGAACAATATTTTCCAATGCCTTTTGTAGTTGTGCACCACAATCACAGCGAGTACTGAACAGTGCATCGCCGGTCAAACACTCGGAATGAATACGAATAGGCACGATATCTTCTGCGTCCCATTGGCCGTATGAGAGGGCAATATGCTCTTGCGCTAGTTCATTATCAATAAAACCATGAATATGAAACTTACCCCAGTGAGTGGGTAATTTGGCCGAACTAACATATTGATACTGATCTATTTTGGACTTCATATTTTGTAAAACGTACTTAATTAAAGGAAATTATGGGTTAAATATACATTTATTGTGTAATGGGATATTCAAGTTCATGAACATATATTTACTTTTTGGATCTCTATATGGGCATCATTCAGTCTTTTGCAATAGCTTGAGATTATCTATGTTGAGTAAAATCAGCCAGTGCATGAGGTTTAGCAACACCATATCCTTGGGCAAAATCAACACCCATTTTACCCAGTTCAACCATTATTTCAGTTGATTCAACAAATTCGGCGACTGTTTCTATTCCCATGGCTTTCGCGACGTCTTTAATTGAATTAACCATAGCCATGTCTATGGGGTCAACCAAAATGCCCTTTACAAAACTTCCGTCTATCTTGATCTGATCAACAGGCAAGTTTTTCAAATAGTTATAGGATGAGAATCCATTACCAAAATTATCCAAGGCAAACAAGCAGCCCAATTTGTGAAAGGTGTTAATAAATTCTAAGGTTTCATCCATCTTTAAAATGGCCATGCCTTCGGTAATTTCGAAGCATACTTTTGTATAAGGAATTTTATACTTTTCAAAGGCACTCAAAACAAATAGTTTGAGCTCTTTATCTGCTAATGAGTGCCCACTTAGATTAATGCTTACTCGCATCAGTTCAGCGTTATGTTGGGGATTGTTCGCCAACCAGCAAAAATAATTTTCTACTACCCAACGGTCTATGTTCCCAGTGAGGTTATAACGTTCGGCAGCAGGTAAAAAAGTAACTGGACGGACAATATTGCCTTCCTGATCGCGCATTCTGAGTAATATTTCATAGTGATGACCTTCTACACGTTTACTCAGTGCTTGATAATGTTGGTAATACAATTCAAAGCTGTCGTTTTCAAAGGCATAATTTATATGTGATACCCAAGATATCTCACACTCATAGCGCTGCATATGTTTATCTTGTGCCGCGTAAGTATGCACTTGATTACGACCACGCTCTTTGGCTAAATAACAGGCTGAATCGGCCATACTTAATAATTGCTCCGGCGAATTGATATTAGGCTGCCAAGGTACTTGGCCAATGCTAATACTTAATGTGAAGATCCGATTTTCCCAAATGAAACGAAACTCCTGAACAGCATTGAGAAGTTTGTTGGCCAGCAGATAGGCCATTTGCGCATTATCCCCCTCAAGTAATACGCCAAACTCAGCACCACCGAGTCTTGCCAAAATTCCTTTTTCCATCACTACTGCATCAAGCTTTTGTGTTATCTGCTTGATTAGCAAGTCGCCTGCTTTATGCCCGCAGGTGTCGTTAACCACCTTAAATTGGTCTAAGTCCATGTAAAGTAGGGTTAAATCATTTTTGTGATTTTGAGCTTTATGTAAACCGCTTTGAAGTCGACGTTCAAATTCACTTCTATTGTAGACCCCCGTAAGCGAATCGTGTGTGGCCAAATATTCCAGACTAATATTTGATAGCTTGCGTTCGGTTACATCTGATATAGAACCAAACAGGTACTCTTTATCATCTTCTCGCTTGATTTGACATGAGATTGAAAACCAAAATTCGCTGCCATCTTTTCGTACACCTTTTATCTCTTTGCTAATGACCTTACCGCTTTTATGTATCTCTCCAAGCATAACTGCACGGTCTTGGGGGTTGGAATAAAATTGAGCCGCATTATATATTTCCCTCAACATCTCTGTCTCGTCAAGATAGCCAAACAGGCTGCACATGGCAGGATTTACACTTATTAGTTGACCGTCGAGGTTGGAAGTATATAGCCCCTCTGCAGAATTCCTAAATAAGTCATAAAAGTGTTGCAGATCTTTAATTGCTAGTTGTTGTTGCATGTTGTGACGGTATGTTAGAACGCGGTCATGTGCTTCAATCGCTAATGCAATTATCATGATGCCTAACATTATTAGCACGGTGAAGATCAGGGATATCTGTTGCGTTAATGGCATGCCAGATAAAAATAACGACACTTGTCCAAAGCCGCTTATGGTAATAAAAGCCAGTCCCAACAAACCAACCAAGTTAACCGTTTTTTTATCAGGTTTATGATAGAAAAATCCTAGTAACCCGATAAGCGTTCCAGATATAGCCGCCATCAGCGTCGAAAATGTGATTTGCAGTGCGCTATCAGAGGAAAATGCCATTCCCAGTGTTATAAATCCAAAGCTATATAGAGCATATCGCCAGACAGTAGGGACTCTCTCTAATATTGCAAAAGTGACTTTTGCTGACGTTAATAATAATAGTCCAAGCAATGCACAGCTAAGATTCGATATGTAGGCAGTAATCCCCGTTATTTGACCTAATACCCCCTTGGTGTTTAAAAATAATAATAAAAATGCGGCACTAGAAAGCGCAAACCAAAAACGCACGGGGCTGCGCATAAAGATGTAGGTAATTAAAAAATAACAGGCTAGCAAAGTAAGCCCACCACTAATAAAACCAATGATTGCTAAAAGAAATTGTTCTCTTTCGACCAATGATGATTGTCTGTCTAGGTTGACGGGAAACACTAATGGGCCGTCGTCGTTAATTCTTATAAAAACTGTTACCGTTTGTTGTTCTGCACTTATCGGGGTAATAAATGTTCTGTATTTGAAAGCCCGTTTTGAATAATCCTGATTACTACCCATTAGGTAAGAGCCTAAAATACGATCTTTTTCATCCAATAAAAAAACGTCAACATAATCCAATTGGGGATTACCAATAGTCAAAAAATACTGCTCTTCGGCAGGATTATCAAATACAATTTTGAACTTGCCCCATAGGCTCTGCTCTTGGTTAATTTGATTAGGCATAAAGCTGGACTGCCAATCTTGTAAGTTTTGAATGTCAGATAGTTGTAAGCTCTTTGCTTCTATCAACCAATCAATTTTACCAAGTAAATTAATATGAGTGTCATGCTTTGATATTATCACCTGCTCTGATGCAATGTTTTTTGGGTGCCAGAATGCACATAAAAAACATAACACAAAACCAATTGAGTAGAGTGATTTCATTTTTTTCCTACAAAAATTACGAATTATATACGTTGGCGTATATTGTATGTTATTGCCACTACTTTTGAAAAATATCTAAGCTTATGCAAGGGCGATATCCCTAACTACTAAAAATATTTCTCACTCTTTTCCCAAATCACAAGGGAAGTACAGAGAATTTTTGTTGTTCATCTATATCTTCTGCCAGAAAGAGTCCGCGTCCACCTCCCAATTCAGGGTTCCATTGTTCAATTTGGTGCCCTCCATATTTTTGCGCCACAGACCTGTAATTCAATACACCTGTTCAGTAAATATTAGGTTGAATAAATGGCTTTCGTGTTGCTACTCACTCTGGAAGTTTAAAGCAGTTGCAAGGCAGTGATTAAAAACTTCTAAGCGTGAGTTTTTCAATTTAATTGGCTTGACTTCACTACTCAGTGCAGTAAATTCCTCAACAAACGAATATTCTAACTTCATATAAAACGCTTATTTAATAACGCTAATATCTACTCATACATTTGGGTGAAATACTGAGGATTAAACATGAAAAAAAATCATAGCAATTTATTATGCATTGTTTTTGCTACCGCTGGACTTATGTCGTCACCCATACTCGCAGCAGATATTGCGGCAGGCAAAGCTAAATCTGTTGCTTGTGGGGCGTGCCATGGTAGTAATGGTATTTCTATGATACCAATGTATCCTAATCTAGCTGGACAGAAAGAGCAGTATTTGGTTTTACAGATGAAAGCATTTCGTGATGGAGAGCGCAAAAATATGATAATGGCACCTATGACCACTGGATTAAGTGATACCGATATTGCCAATCTATCTATATATTTTTCGAGTTTAGATCCAGCTGGGAAGTAAACGAGCTATTAACTTACCTTAATACGATCACTGCCACTCGTTCAGAGAGTAATAAATGACTGAGAATTTTCAAGCTATCACCCAGTTTATCGTCGAAATTGAAAAATTAAAAAATGTTGAACGTAAGATTAAACCTGTTGGTTTATTACGTTATGAAAATAGTGCTGAGCATAGCTGGCAAATTGCTTTATTGTCCTTAACACTTCTGCCCTACGCAGAGCAAAATCCAGACCCACTAATAGTCGTCACAATGTTGTTGTTACATGACATTGTAGAAATAGATACGGGTGATAAGTTCGCTTATGACGCTAACCACGATGACTATGAAAATGAATTGGTATCAGCGCAAAGAATTTTTGCTATTTTGCCTAATGAACAAGCAAAAAACTATCTCAAACTCTGGATGGAATTTGAACAAGCTAAAACACCAGAAGCGCAATTTGCGAAAGCAATAGACAGGTTAATGCCTGTGATACAGAACCTTTATAACGGCTGCCAAAGCTGGATTGATCACGATATTTCTGTTAGCCAAATATTGCTTAAAAACTCTGCTATTGAAAAGGCTAATCCACAATTGTGGCAATGGATAAAGCAGCAAATTATAGAAGCAGGTGAACGGGTGGGTTTGAGGCGTTAGAAAAAGTTGAATTGTATACATTAATAAATAAGGTGGTCTTAGCCAAGGTCTACGTGTATAAAATACAAACAACTTTTTTATTAAGGAAGGCTAGATGATTGTAGTTCACCATTTAAATAACTCCCGTTCACAACGTATTTTGTGGTTGCTGCAAGAGCTTAATCTGGAATACGAAGTTAAACCCTATCAGAGGGATAGTGTAACCAATCTAGCCCCTATCACGCTGACATTAATTCACCCTTTGGGCAAATCCCCAATCATTACCGATGGGAATATTACTGTGGCTGAATCAGGTGCCATAATTGAATATTTAATCGGGGCCTACAACAAAAACGGAGCTGAGGGTCACCTCACTGTTCCACAACGTGGTACTGAGGTACATAGGCAATACATATACTGGCTGCACTTTGCTGAAGGCACACTGATGCCACCTCTAGTGGCTAAGTTAGTGCTGGATAGGGTAAGAACTAATGCTAAGCCGTTTTTTATTAAAATAATTGCAAATAAGATTGTGGATAAATTAATGGCAGCTTATTACGGGCCGATTATAGCTCAAAACATGGATTATATTGAAAGCCATTTAGCACATAACGCTTGGTTTGCAGGTGAAGAGTTAACAGGTGCTGATATACAAATGAGTTTTCCACTTGAAGCTGCAGTGGCACGAGGTAATACCAAAACCTTCCCAAACATTACCAAGTTTGTTGAAAAAGTCCATGCGAGACCTGCTTATCAGGCGGCCTTAGAAAAAGGTGGGAAATATGATTATGTATAGATTATTTTAGAGTCATAAACTTTAAGGTTTTAAATGAACATATTTGGCTTAGGCTTTACCCTCTGCCAATTAGTTTTCTTCTGTTTTTTTAGATAAGTTCATCTCCATCATAAGTTTCCTTACTTCTTTGGGAATGAGTTGAGTATTGTCTTTTTCTAAATCTTCATCATCAGGTAATGGTTGTCCGGTAAAAGCATGTAAGAATGCTTCACACAATAATTCAGAATTGGTTGCGTGACGCAGATTATTCACCTGACGGCGAGTTCGCTCGTCGGTGAGTACTTTCAATACTTTAAGCGGTATAGAGACTGTGACTTTTTTTACCATCTCGCTTTTTTTGCCGTGTTCTGCGTAAGGATGAATATATTCACCGTTCCATTTTGTCAAATTAGCCATTTTTTCGTTCTTTTATCTTTCTTATGCATTGAAATTCTAAACATTACGGGGAAAAGGTCAATGGTAGACTGCTAAACATCTTGACGGCTTTACGTTCAAAGTTTATTTTGGACGTCTATACGGCTAAATATTTTTGGAGTTACCCATGGCGTCTTACGCTCAAGGGATAGATGCATTAAATCAATCATTATCAGAGGTGAAAGGGATTGATGTATCGTTTGAATTCTTTCCACCTAAAACCGAGTTAATGGAAAAAACGTTGTGGAAATCTGTAGAGCGTTTAGCGCCCTTAAAGCCGTCTTATATGTCTGTGACCTATGGGGCGAATAGTGGTGAACGAGACAGGACCCATGATGTGGTGAAACGTATTCAGGCTGAGACCGGCATTAAGGCTGTGCCACATTTAACCTGTGTTGATGCAACCCGTGAAGAACTCATTGAAATTGCTAAAGATTATTGGCAAAGCGGGATCAGAAAAATTGTCGCATTGCGAGGTGATTTACCAGACGGTGTTGAAAAGCCCCAGTCTTATGCTTCTGATTTAGTCACATTGCTAAAAGATGTAGCAGACTTTGAAATTGCAGTTGCAGCTTATCCAGAGAAACACCCAGAAGCACCCAATAGCCAGTTTGATTTACTCAATTTAAAGCGGAAGGCGGATGCTGGTGCCACCGAAGCGATAAGTCAGTTTTTTTTTGATGCCGAAGTCTTTTTACGTTTTCGTGATCGTGCTGCGGCTGCAGGAATTGATTTAGACATTGTGCCAGGAATATTACCTGTGACCAATTATCAAACATTGCAACGTTTTGCCGGTTTTACCAATGTACATGTGCCTCAGTGGTTGCATAAAATGTACAGTGGTTTAGAAACCGACGATCAGACAACTCGAAATTTAATGGGCGCTAACATTGCTATGGATATGGTCAAAGTCTTAGCTAAAGAAGGGGTGAGGAAATTCCATTTTTATACTCTTAATCGTAGTGAACTGAGTTACGCTATTTGCCATATGCTGGGTGTTAGAGCAGACTAACCAGAAGTTATGACTAATGGTATCAATGCATGCAAAAAAATACTTTTGACATTCAAAAAGTAAGACAAGGGTTAATCACAGCAAAAGAATTCTCTTTGCTGTTTGTTAGACACTGTAAACAAGACAAAATAACCGTGTCTGCAGGCCATCTAGCTTTCGTATCTTTGTTGTCCCTTGTGCCTTTTATTATGGTGTCCTTAACTATATTGTCAGCTTTTCCTGCATTTGCCGATGCCAGAGGTGAACTTGAAGCGCTTATTTTTAACAGTTTTGTACCTCATGCAGGTGGGCAAGTGCAAACCTATGTCACGGAGTTTGTGAGTAACGCATCTGGAATGGGGGCCATTGGGATCCTGTCATTGATGGTCGTCGCATTGATGTTGATATCCAATATCGATAAAACCCTTAACAGCATCTGGCAATCACAAAGTGAAAGACCAATAATCTTTACCCTTGCGATTTATTGGATGGTGCTGACACTCGGCCCTCTATTAATGGGGTCAAGTGTAGCTGTGAGTTCTTACTTAATGAGTTTGGCCAATTCAGCCGAAGAATATACACTTGGCGTGACGACAACCATTCTCAAAGTCGTGCCTTTTGTTACTTCTGTTGGTGCATTTTTTCTTATCTATATGTTGGTGCCTAATAAAAAAATTGATCCGAAACATGCTGCCTTTGGTGCTTTAGTCGGTGCTGTGTTATTTGAAACCAGCAAAAAAGCGTTTGCCTTATATGTGACAAGCTTTCCTTCATATCAGCTGATTTATGGTGCTTTAGCGGTGATCCCAATCTTGTTTGTTTGGGTTTATTTGTCTTGGATGGTGGTGTTGATTGGGGCAGAGGTGACCCATGTACTGGAGATGTTTTTAAACGATGAATCACAAGACATGTTTATTGAAGAAGATGAAGAACCCAATTCGACATCCTAGGCTGTGTTGAGCCAGACTTAGTTATTGGCTTTTTATACTAGATATAAAGCTGTTGGATTCAGCAATTGCGTTGTTCATTTCTGATACAAGCTGATTAATCTCTTTCTTTATTCCACTAAATTCGTCTTGCAATGCCCCTATGGCACTGGCGTTTAGATTGTGTTTTAAATACAGCACATTGTCTCTTAAAGCCGATAACACCGGGTCCATCTTTCTTTCTGCTCTACGCATGGCGCTAAGCAACGATTTGTAACGGCGTTGAGTGTCTTTTAGTTTGCGTTGGCTATCTCGTTTGAGCGTTTCATTAGTGTATTTTTCAAGTTCTTCTTCCCACTCATTAAATAAAGCCTCAGCAACACTTTCTACCTTGTCAATTCTGTTGGTTACCGAAGCTGCAGATTGGTCACTGGCTTCAAATTGATCTTTGAGTTGGCTGTATATATCTTGCAGTTCGCCGCCGTTAAAGTTAATGAGCTGACTAAGTTCATCTAATGCTGAGCTAAATTGCTTTTGGGCATTTTCTTGAGATTTTTTTGCGTCTTCAACTCTGTCGACTAAGATATCGCGCTTTTCGACACCCACCTTTTCCCATGCAGCATAATAGGCGCTTTGGCATCCAGTTAAGAAAATCAGTAATGATATTAATATAATTTTTTTCATAGTTAACCTTTATATCGGGCAGCATCAATGATGGCCCAGACATGAAAAATAAAACCAAAGATAGCCATAAAAAATAAAATGCCAGTGGCGGCTAGGGAATAATTGACACTCACCAACACAAAAAATAATATGGCAGCTAGAATTCTACCCTGTACCAATTGCCCCAATCCGGGAATAAAAAAACTGCATATTGCGGCCAATACGTTGCCACCTGAACCTTGTCCTGACATATTCTTTCTCCGTTGATAATAAAGTAACTTTTAATGTGCTTAAGTAGTAAATTAAATCATTACAGAAAAATAAACAAATAGGATATGTAAATTCGTATGACTAAACTCTTCCCTGATATTCAAGCTTTTGCATCAGAAATGTTAGCCGTATCCAGCGATCATTCATTATATGTGGAACAAACTGGTAATCCCAGAGGTATTCCAGTGCTTTACTTGCATGGTGGCCCTGGGGCTGGAATAGGGAAGGATTACCGCCGATTTTTTGACCCTGATAAATATTGGATCATTGGGTTTGACCAAAGAGGGTGTGGGAAATCGACTCCTTTTGGCGAGCTTGACAATAATAACAGTCATGCTTTGGTTGATGATGTACTTTTGATCCAGCAACACCTTAAGATTAAAAAATGGGTTTTATTTGGTGGTTCTTGGGGTTCCACATTGGCTTTGCTGGTGGCAATTCGGCAACCTGATAATGTGATAGGACTTATTTTACGTGGAATTTTTCTAGCAAGAGAGCAAGATTATACTTGGTATCTAGAGGCGTCAGGTGGGGCTGCGCAGCTTTTCCCAGAATATTACCAAGACTTTCTCACACCCATAAAAAGTAGACCTGCGGATTTATCCATTGTTGATGCCTATTACCAAATATTTAACAGTAATAACGAAGTGACAAAAATGGCAGCCATCAAGGCATGGTGTTTGTGGGAAGCTAGAATTAGCCGACTTCATTGCCAGTTTGATGAGGGCCAGTTGGTTTCAGATGTACATCGAGCTATCAGCTTAGCTCTGTTGGAATGCCACTACATAAAACATCTTTGTTTTATTTCTGAAAATTATATTTTGCAAAATGTTGAGAAAATACAACATTTGCCCGTTACTATTATTCACGGACGATATGACTGTGTATGCAAAATTGAAGCAGCTTATTCATTAAATCAACACTGGCAAAATAGTCAACTCAATATCATTCCCGAGTCCGGGCATAGTGCGGGTGAGAAAATGACCACTGAGGCCTTATGTGCCGCCACTCAATCTATGGCCAACTTTTGGTCAGAACAGCAATGATTGCGCTGATCCAACGGGTTAAGCAAGCAAAAGTAGAAGTAGCTGGACATACTGTAGGTGAGATTGGTCAAGGTATTTTAGTATTACTGGGGGTTGAAAAAGATGACGATAAACTGAAGACACAAAAACTGTGTCAGAAAGTTATGAATTATCGAATTTTTTCTGATCAACAAGGAAAAATGAATCTTAATGTACGGCAAGTGGAAGGTGAATTGCTGATTGTTTCACAGTTTACTTTAGTCGCGGATACACAAAGCGGTAATCGACCAAGTTTTTCCTGTGCAGCACCAGCTGAGTTAGGCGAAACCCTGTATGAATATTTTATCGAATGTTGTCAAACCAACGGGATGCCTTCTCAAACAGGAAAGTTTGGTGCAGACATGCAGGTTTCATTATTGAATGATGGCCCTGTCACTTTTCAATTAAAAGTATAATTTGCTGCTGCCTGTTTTATAGTTTCTAATAGTTTGTTTCTGCTGAGAGTGTCTTCAGCCAAATAAATCCATGGGGAGCCTTGAACAGATGTATAAAATTGATACGCCATCAAGTGAACAAGATTTTACAGACTATTTTGCATGTCGGTGGAAAATGTTAAGAGAGCCTTGGAAATACCCTGAGGGCTCTGAAAAGGATGAATACGAACAAGTTAGTCAACATCGAATGATCCGTAACCCTGATGGCGATGTGATTGCTGTTGGTCGAGTACACATGAATACGGCAGAAGAAGCGCAAGTGCGCCATGTTGCGGTCGAAAAAGACTACCAAGGAAAAGGGTTGGCAAAAATGTTGGTGGCCTCTCTAGAAGCGGTGGCCAGATCAGAGGGGGCGGTCCGCATTGTGACCAATAGTACCCAGGCATCTATCGCGTTGTTTACCAGCTTGGGGTTTGAAGCTCAAAGTGGGGCACCTAAAGAACTAGGAGAGCAACAGCGTCAGCAGATGGTGAAAAAGCTCACTGACCCAAGCAGTATTCTGTTGCATCCCAAATGGTGCAAGTTACTTCAAAGCACTTGGCATGACACTATTCCTATTAGTAAACAAATGGGTATCAAGATACATCAATATACAGGGCGTACTATTGAGACTCGAGCATCTTTGAACAAAAATATTAATCTACACGGCACTATGTTTGCAGGCAGCATCTTTTCTTTGGCAACTTTGACTGGCTGGGGTATGATTTTTTTACAGCTCAAAGAAAAGGGGCTAGATGGTGAGATTGTGTTAGGTGACGGTAATATTCATTATCATAAACCTATTACCATGCAGCCTAGAGCATTGTGTAACATTGAGTCACTGAGTGGTAAATTAGAACCTTTGGGTAAAAACAAAAAGTGCCAGATTAAGTTGAGTGTTGCTATTTTAGACGGTGATAATGCTGTAGCTGAATTTTCTGGAGTATTTTGGGTACTGCCCAATAGTTAAATTGAAGATTGAGTTTATTTTAGACAAAAAAAAGCACATTAATTGCGCTTTCTTGTTGACTATCGATACATAGAATTTTGTTAAGCCACCATTGAAGTCTGTAGCTTTTTCATCGCATTCTTTTCAATTTGACGAACACGCTCAGCAGACACTTGGTACTTATCAGCCAAGTCTTGTAAGGTTGTTTTGTCATCTGATAACCAGCGAGTTTGGATGATATGTTGACTACGGTCGTCAAGTGTTTTGAGTGCAGCGTATAATTTTCCGGATGCATTCGAATCCCAGTCTGCATTGATAACATCAGATTCTACGTCTGTCGTTTTATCCTCAAGAAATTGAACTGGTGCAAAGCTACCACTTTCATCATCATCAGCAGACAAGTCGAAAGCTTGATCATGACTGCTCATGCGAGCTTCCATTTGCAATACTTCTTTGGTGCTGACACCTAACGTTTCTGCTACCTTTTGTACTTCTGCATGGGTGAACCATCCGAGGCGTTTCTTGTTTTTACGCAGATTGAAAAATAACTTACGTTGTGCTTTGGTGGTCGCCACTTTAACGATACGCCAGTTCTTCAGTACGAATTCATGTATCTCAGCTTTTATCCAATGCACAGCAAAAGAAACTAAGCGAACACCTACCGTTGGATCGAAGCGTTTAACCGCTTTCATCAAGCCAATGTTGCCTTCTTGAATCAAATCAGCTTGAGGCAAACCATAACCGGAATACGATTTTGCTATGTGAACTACAAAACGCAAGTGAGACATAATCAGCTTTCTGGCAGCTTGTAAGTCACCGTCTTGTTGTAAACGTTCAGCTAACCCACGCTCATCTTCAGCGCTGAGCATATTAATGCTACTCACAGCTTGTACGTAAGTCTCGATACTTCCCGTCTGCGGGACAGTTAATGTCAGTGCGCGTAAATCTGTACTCATAATTACCCCCGTATTTAACCTTAGCTCGCGATTTTAGCAAAAAAAAATTAAATCTGCGAACTAAATTCATTCCATTATATCCAAAAATTGATGCCGAATTGATTGGAACTATACTTTTTTTTGCAAATTTGAATGTGTTAAATGTGACTCAAATATTTATTTCGAGCTAATATAAAAATTATCTTGGAAATATATAATGTATTTTGGTTTCGAATTAAATCCTTTTTATTACGAAATAAAGGTATCTCATGGATCAACAACCTCTTTGATAAATATTCTGGGAAAGTAAATGTTCCATGTTTATATACGTTGCATGCCGAGTAATATTAAATAAGAAAGAAGTTATTTACCTACGAATTATTATTTAGTGATGCTGATAATGAATGCTTAAGTCATTCGCCTGATAAAGCGACATCAAAAATATTAACTAGTAGCTATTTAGATTTAGAATAATTCAGCGGGTAAATCCGTTTTTATTAATTTTTACCAAGATCCGCTATTGTTTGGTTTTTCGTCTTCTCTTGAACCAACGAGGTGTTGATTAAAGTATTAGAAACGGCGAAACATTCTTCTGAGTTGATTCAAAATTTTAGGACATGTAAAGATTTAGGTTAGATATGGGTAGTCAAGAGGTGATTAGTTTTCAAGACGGCGTATATGACGTTAAAAGCATTCTGACTCATTTAATTGCCAAGGGCTGCTTACCTGGTGGTTCATTCTTACCTGAAAACATTTCACCCAATGCTGTCACTCTAAATAACTACAAAACACTTTTTACCCAACAAGGTGGCATAGTGGAATATATCGCTAAGCCTGGTGATATAGTCAAAAAAAGTGGATTACTAGCCAGGGTGCTTAATGTCGAAAATTTAGATATAAATAAAGCGACGACAGATATCTTAGCTCCCTGTAACTTGGTGGCCATTTTACATTTTCCATCCGCTTCTGTGCTTAGTGGTATCCAATTGTATAGGTGTTTTACTGAGTGTTTTGAGCTGTAGTAGCCGAGATTATAGTGAGGTTTACGTCAAACTTTAGGTAGTACAGTTCCGTTTATTTGTTTGTAAATCAGAGCTGTTTCAACATGGTTGACTTCTTTTCTTGCGGTAATGGCATTAAACACAAAATCTCGTAAATGTTCCGTATCACCCAAACTTGCATGCAGTAAAAAGTCGTTTTCGCGACCCATATGATAAAGACTTATCACTTCAGGTAATAAAGCTAATTGTCTTTGAAAAGTATTGATTGTAGGCCGACTGTGATCAGAAAGACGAATAGAAATCATCACTTGAATGTTGCCTCCTAAGGCTTGAAAGTCGACATTTAACCGCACGCCTTTAATGACCTGTTCGCTTTGTAATTTCTTAATTCTTTCAAGACATGAAGACGGTGCCAGTCCAACCAATTCAGCGATATCTTTATTGTTCATTCTAGCGTCTTTGTATTAGGCCGCTAAAATGGCGATATCTGTTTTATCTATCTGGCGTCTTGCGATCACTCTTTTCTACCTGGACAATAAGTGCCTAATATGGCTCCTTTTTTCGCACCCGTCACACTGGCGATACTGCCTTGTATTTTATTAACATGGGCATAGGCAAGCCAAGCAAAGGCCATAGCTTCAACTGCATCGGCTTCTACGCCCAGTTCATCTGTGGTGAATAACTCACATTCGTGTAGTTGAGACTCGAGTTCTTCAACTAAAAACTCATTTCGAGCTCCTCCACCACAAATATACACCTGCTCAACATCTTTAAATTGTAAAACTTGCTTGGCAATTGTATGTGTAGTCAACATTACCAATGTTGCCTGCACAACTTGTGGATCAATAAAGCGTCTCATACTGCTTAGGTTTTGCTGTAACCACGACAGGTTAAATTGTTCACGCCCGCAACTTTTGGGTGCTGGCACTGAAAAATATGGATGTTTGCTTAATAGTTGGAACAGCTCAGAGTCTACAGAACACTGAGATGCCCATTGCCCTTTTTCATCATAGTTTTGTCCCGTATGAAGCTTACACCAAACATCTAACAAAGTATTTCCAGGGCCTGTATCGTAACCGATAATGTCATCAGAATCGTTTTTGGGTAGATAGGTAATATTTGCAATACCACCAATATTGATCACCACCCTTGATTTTTTTGAACTGGCAAACACTGCTTTATGAAAAGCCGGTACTAAGGGGGCGCCTTGACCGCCTAAAGCGATGTCTTTTCGCCTAAAGTCGGCGATTACGTCAATGCCTGTTAATGTTGCTAGTGTGTTAGGATCACCAATCTGCAAACTAAAGCCATGTTCACCTAAGGGAATATGACGAATTGTTTGTCCGTGTGAGCCAATTGCTATGATTTGATCAGGGCGAACATGGTTGTCTTTAAGCAATTGCAATGAAGCCTCAGCAAACGTCTCAGCCACAGCTCTGTCCGCGCGACCCATTCGTTCTATTTCATTATCACTTGGTGCGCTCAGTTGGTGTAATTCATCAGATAAAGAAGATGGAAAAGGAAAGGTTCGGCAGTCTAATAGCCTTGGGTGAGACCCAGAAAAATCTACTAAGGCAGCATCAACTCCATCAATACTGGTTCCGGACATCAATCCTAGATATAGATGTGGCATAGCTGCCCTTAATTCATTGCTAACATAATACGTTTGTTATTATTTAATTGCTGCAATCTGATTGCTGCAATATCAGTAAATTTAACTTTCTCTTTATTTGCGATGGGCTCAGCTTTTGGTAAATTTACTGTGCGGGGATTGCGATGCACACCATTCACTAAAAACTCATAATGTAAATGTGGTCCTGAAGCCAAACCGGTAGATCCTACAGTGCCTATCAGTTGGCCTTGCTTAACGGTTTGGCCTTTTTTTGCTTTACGTTTTGTAAAGTGTAGATATTTGGTCACATATTTTTCACCATGTTGAATAAATACATGGTGACCATTATATTTGTCGTAGGCTGATTTTATCACTTTACCATCACCTGCTGCCATCACTGGGGTGCCACGGTCTGCAGCATAGTCGACGCCTCTATGGGCTTTCCAACGTTTTTGCACTGGGTGAAAGCGGTTTTTCTTAAAACTTGAGCTGATATATCTGAAGTTGACTGGCGCGCGCAAAAAACTTTTGCGCATACTATTGCCTTGGGGAGTGTAGAAATTACCATCATCATAACGAATAGCTGTGAACGCTTCACCCTGATTGATAAATTGTGCGGCGACTATGTTGCCATTTTCAATGAACTCACCTTTTATGTAATGTTCTTCAAACATCACGTAAAAACTGTCTCCGGCTCTAAGGCCTAAAGCAAAATCAATATCCCAGCCAAAAATACCTGCTACTTGCATGATTTGGTTATTGGTTAAATTAGCCTTCAGTCCTGCATTCCAAAAGCTGTTGGTAACGTCGCCATGTGTATAATTTAGACGGGTATCTACTTCAAGTGTATCAATTTCACTGATAAATGTATTATTTTCATTTTTAGTAACAACCAGAGTATCTGTGCTTGAAAATGGGTACTTCAATGAGATTAACTGGCCTTGTGGATCGATTTGCAACTCTAATACGTCACCAGGCATTATTTTTAGTAGTTTTTTTGCCAGTTTACCCGCTTTGCTGACACGATAGGTTTGCTGTGGAGACAAACCGCTGCGTTTGAATATCATAGCCAAATTATCACCTTTTTTGACAACGACCGACTTCGCCTCGTTTATTGTTTCAAGACCCAAAAGGTTTTCTACAGGTAAGTTATTAAAGTTAACTTCTAGTTCATATCGTTTACCAACTTCTAAAGTAGAGACTGTGCTTTTGTATGCGCTGACTGGCTCTGAAGGTAAAAGAAACAAAATAAATAGACATCCTGCAACCGCAGACATCAACCATCTGTGGGGTTTAGGAATATTTTTAAGGGTCTTTTTAATCACAAATACAACACATTTGGTGAGACAGACCTGCAGAATATATGCATTATAAAAGATATTCCAGTTGCCGCTACGTTTTCGCGCCGTTTATTGGGTGTAGGTAATCACTTTTAGTTATCGTAAAAAATACCATAGCCCTTTCATTGCTGGGTCTTGGCAAGTAAAATATAAGTATTAAGATAAATTGCAGATTTTTAAGAAGGTTATAAAAATGTCAGATTGGCAAAGTGCGATGGCTGAAATTCAGCGTGGAGCAGAGGAAATATTATTAGAAGATGAGCTTATTGCTAAACTAAAAGAAGGCAAACCATTAAAAATTAAAGCTGGATTCGATCCTACCGCACCTGACTTACATTTAGGTCATACTGTACTGATCAACAAGTTACGTACTTTTCAGCAACTTGGTCATGAAGTGATATTTCTAATTGGCGATTTCACTGGCATGATTGGTGATCCAACCGGTAAAAATGTTACCAGAAAACCATTGACTAAAGAAGATGTGTTGGCCAACGCTGAAACCTACAAAGAGCAAGTATTCAAGATCCTTGACCCAGCAAAAACATCCATTCGTTTCAACTCTCAGTGGATGGAAAAATTGGGTGCCGCAGGCATGATAAAACTTGCGTCTAATCAGACTGTAGCGCGAATGTTGGAAAGGGATGATTTCAAAAAACGTTATGCCGGTGGTCAACCTATTGCGATCCATGAATTTCTCTATCCTCTTGTGCAAGGTTGGGACTCCGTTGCATTAGAAGCAGATGTCGAGTTGGGTGGCACCGATCAACGATTTAATCTTTTAATGGGTAGGGAATTACAAAAATCTGAAGGTCAAAGACAACAAACAGTATTGATGATGCCGTTACTTGAGGGATTAGATGGTGTACAAAAAATGTCTAAATCTTTGGGGAATTATATTGGGATTACCGATGCGCCAAACGATATGTTTGGCAAGGTGATGTCTATATCTGATGATTTAATGTGGCGTTATTATGATTTATTGAGCTTTATCCCTAAGAATGAAATTGAAGTTATTAAACAAACTGTTGAAGCAGGGGCAAACCCAAGAGATAGTAAAATCAACTTGGCAAAAGAGTTAATTGCGCGCTTTCATAGCGAACAAGATGCAGAAGCGGCACATCAAGACTTTATCCAGCGCTTTCAGAAAAATGTTATTCCTGATGAGATGCCAGAATTTGAATATTTGTTGCCTTCCGAAGGGTTGATGATTGCGAATGTTTTAAAAGATGCTGGTCTAGTTAATTCGACCTCTGATGCTATGCGGATGGTCAAACAAGGTGCAGTTAAGATCGATGGTGAAAAAGTCAATAACTCTAAACATCGTTTTACTCAACCTTTACAGGTGGTTTTGCAGATTGGTAAACGCAAATTTGCTCGCATCACGTTTAAGTAAAATAAGAGGTCAGTTTCCTTAGAAATTGACCTCTTGAAAATATTCTTGGTGAGTTGTCTTTTTGTTTTATCGGTTGATATTTTGTTTATTCCAAGAACGTTTTTTAGCGGGTAAATTCAAGTGACTTAAATGCATATCTAGAGCCTCGACAGAAATATGTATTTCTCTTACTGACAACCAAAGCGAATATAATAATAACACTAGGCTAGAGGCGAATATTGTGCTCCCAACTGTTTGATAGTTAGCATAAATAGCTAACATGGACAAGACACATAAGAAAAAACTTCCCATGCCAGCACCTTGCATATTTTTGATCAATTGAATGCGTGAGCGTAGGCTTTTTATTTGTCCTTGATCATTTTCGTTACTCTCACTTAGGTCAAAGTTTCTGATAATACTTGCTAGCGCTAAAAAACGGTTGGTATAGGCTAGTAGCAACAGCGATATGGCCGGAAACAACATTGCTGGCGTGGTGAGGGTGATATCCATAAGCTGAATCTACCTACTTAATGAAGATTACTTTGCAACGGGCAAGCCTGCTTTTAACCAAGCCTGCATATCACCTTTAAGATGACGAAGGTTTTGGTGACCATTTTTTTGTAAAGCCTCGGCTGCTTTTCCCGCTCGGTAACCGGAACGACAATAAAGCACGATTGGCTTTTCCTTTGAAATTCTCAAAATAGCAGGATTGTCAATAATGTTGCTCAATGGGACATTGATAGCATTCGGTACATGTCCTTGTTGGAATTCTTCAGGTGTGCGAACGTCTACTATTACAACACTATTTGTATTTGCTTCGAGTAATTCTTGTTGGCTTATGTCACCAACGTTGGAAGAGAAGGCTGAAAAACTTAGCAAGCTTAATATCCAAAAGGTAACGTGATTGAACATAATATATTCTCCGTCTTGGTGAGTAAGATCTGATAGTAAATAGTGCGGTACAGCCTGTAAAGGATATTAGCAGTTGATTTGCCAATACAAGTTAACATTTTGTTATTTAGTAATTAAAAATGACAATGCACACCCCAAAAAATAAAGGGTTAACCATACCCATGTTGCCCGAGCTGTTGCGGCTAAGGCTCTGGTGTTATCGGCCAGTATGATTTGTCTGTTTCCACCACATTTTTTAGTGCGTACTTTTTGTTGATCGTAGTAGGCTGGACCACCAAGTTCGATTCCTAAACTCGCTCCACACAAGTTTAAAACAAATAAGTGATTACATTGATAACTTATACGCTGGAATATCGCAGCTGAACCCTGGTTAATGTTGACTGCTATCACAACACTCAGGCTCGCTAGCTTACTAGGTAACCACTGTAATATATTGACAACGTGACGGACAGGTTGGCCAAAATACCTAAACTTTGCTAATTTAGTATTCCAACACAAAGATAATTCGTAGATTAAACGGTAAGTCAGTGCGCCCACTCCTCCGGTTAGTAGATACCAGAAAACCACTGAACAATACTGGTAGCTATATCGTAATAATAATGACTCAATATTGGCTTTGACCATGCCTAATGGAGACATTTGTTCGGTTTCCCTTCTGACTATTTGTGATAGTGCATGCCGCGCTAACATTTTTTGCTGTCTTGATAACGCAGCGCAGACTCGACGGGTTTGTTTGGGAATATTTTGAAAGCGTAAAGCAACAAGAAGCATTAATGCTTCAAAAAAAATAGGATACTCAGATAAGTATTTAAATACCGCTAATATGCTACAAAAAGGTAGCAGTAAAACGATACAAGCTAAGGTGCCTGATATTTCTTGTTGCCGAATAGAATTTCGTTCTGGCGAAAGTACTTTAGCTTGCATACCTGATGCTAAGACTTTTATAAAACTGATTGGGTGGTATTTGTCAGGCCAAGGTAAGTAACGTTCCACAACAATAATCAACAATAATACCCAAAATGGCAAAAAATGCTCATTTAATAAGGTATTGATAATGCTATGCATTACGCTAATTTTGCAATAGTTTGCATCACTAGCGTTGCCGAATTTTTAGCTGCATGGTCGAGGTATGCTTGAAAAGAAACAGTCGACGTTTTACCAGCAATATCAGACAGTGAGCGGATAACCAAAAATGGAGTACTTAATAAGTGGCAACTCTGAGCAATGGCTACACCTTCCATTTCTACTGCACAGACAGCTGGAAAGTTTTGCCTAATAACGTCCGCAGATTCATCACTTCCAACAAATGAATCTCCTGTACAAATAAGCCCTTGCTGAACTTGTATGTCTTTTAGGCTAGTTGCAGCATTAGAAGCGTGCTCAAGTAACACTTTGTCACATTCAAAATATGCTGGCATACCTGCGGTTTGACCAAGTTCGTAGCCAAAGTGTGTTAAGTCAGCGTCGTGGTGTCGTAACTCATTCGCTATAACAATATCCCCAATGTTCAGGTGACTAGAAAAACCCCCAGCCGAACCCGTATTTATAACGAAATCAGGAGCGAAATGATGGATCACCACGCTAGTTGAAACAGATGCTGCCACTTTACCTATTCCACATTTGACCAAAGCAACATCGACTTCACCAAGTTTGCCAATATATACGGTAAGGTGATTAAAGTGTTTTTCTTGGCAACTTTTCAAAGATGCACGAATAAGGGTTATTTCTTCATCCATGGCACCTAAAATAGCAATTTTCATATCGTTTTCTATATTCACAATTAGTTAATATCATTAACCTAAGTCTATTACGTCTGCTAGTGTTATAGAACAACTCAAAGGTTTAAATTTCGAGAAAATCAAAAACAATACATTATATTGGTAAAAGTTCGACAACCTTTTTACTAACTGTAGGTGAGCTATGAAACACTTCAGTATCTTACTCGTTACTATTATATTTATTGGTTGTCAGGCGGTTCCAAAAATATCGGTTAGTCATAAAACGTTACTTTATGATGAGGGGTTTGAAGGGTTTGAAAATGTTACTGTAGAAAGTGAAATAGAAATTTTCGAATTAAATGATGAAGCTAAAGCCTTTGCTCAATCTGCGATAAGAGGAGTATCAAAACCCAAAGAACAAATTCAAGCTCTGGTTCAACATATTTTTTCTCGTTCAGATTTGAATTTATTGTATCGAGCTGAAGCCAATACTGTTGCCAATCAAACGTTTCGCAATAGAGCTGCCAACTGCCTTTCAATGTCAATTATGACTTATGCTTTAGCCAATGAGCTAGGTTTTAGTGTGCGATTCCAAGATATAGAAATCCCCGAGTACTGGACAATAAGAGAAGGGCAAAGTTTGCTAAATGGACATATTAATTTGCAGATATTACCCCGTTCCAGACGCAAGCGTACTCAATTTTTGACGCAAGGCTTTGAAGTCGATTTCGATGCACAAGCTACCCGAGAGCATTTTCCTAAAACACTGCTTAAGCTCAATCAAGTTGTTGCCATGTTTCACAATAATAATGGTGGCGATGCATTGTTAAAAAAAGATTACGTAAAAGCATATGCTTATTTTCGATCTGCTTTTTTGCAATCCCCCAACCTGTCTTCTGTTTTGACAAACTTAGGTTATTTGTATCGACTCATAGGTCAGTATGAGCTTGCTGAAAAAACTTACCTTTGGGCCATTAAAAAAAATAAAGAAAATTTAACTGCCTGGCGTAATTTATCGTATTTATATCGGTATATGGGGCATGCTGAAAAAGCCAACAATATCGAGAGTCGGGTGACACGTCAGCGTTTAGAAAATCCCTTTTTTCACATTAATAGGGGGGATAAAGCGTTAGAGAAACAACAATGGCAAATTGCGCTAAAGCATTATCAACGTGCTCTAAAGTTAGATAAAAGCAATCACGAAGTATTCTTTGGGTTGGGTAAAACCTATTTTGAATTAGGTGATATTAAACGAAGTTATCATTACTTGAAGCTCGCTAAAAAGAAATCAAGAACTGAACAGCAACAAGCCACGTATCAGAGGGAAATTGACATGTTAGCGACCATTAAGCCTGGATAAGTCAGCAGTTTATTATGTTGAAATAACTAGTCGTTATTGCTTACGCCAGCTATGTTATTAGTATGTTGATTTACTAGTGAAGTGCATCGAATGCAGCTAACCTCATATACCCAAAATATTCTAATTACACTCGTTACCTGTTTGTCTTTTTGTGCCTGTCAATCCACCACCCTCTATGTTACTCCGTCTGAGTCATTGTTATACGATTTAGGCTTCGTTGGCTTTGAGGAAATTCAAGTAGAGTCAGAGCAGGAAATATTCATATTAGATGAAGAAGCTAAAGTATTTGTAAAAGCAACCATTGAACCAATTACAAATAAAATTGATCAAATGGAAGCTTTGGTTAGAGCCATATTTGATCGCTCAGATCTCAATTTACTTTATCAGGGAGATGCCAACAACACCGCCAATGAGACCTATCATTCCCGTACAGCAAATTGCTTGTCTATGTCTATCATGACTTATGCCATGGCAATTGAAGCGGGTTTTTACGTGGATTTTCAGGAAATTATGATCCCTGAATTTTGGACAAGAAAAGCGGGTTTTAGTTTGTTAAATGGGCATATCAATTTAAAGATGTCTGCTCCCCATGACCCAAGCGCTTTTATGCTTAACGCACGTAGTTTTCAGGTTGATTTTGATCCCCAGTCATCAAGAAGTGGATTGCAAAAAAAAATCGTGAATAAACAAGCTGTAATGGCTAGGTTTTATAATAATAAAGGTGCTGATGCTTTGTTGCGAAAAGATTATACATCCGCTTACGCTTATTTTCGTGAAGCTCTGTTATTTGACCCCTATTTTGACTCAGGGTGGGTCAATCTGGGGATTGTGTATCGATTAAGCGGGTACTTTAATCAGGCTGAAAAAACTTATCAACATGCATTGGGATTGAACTCTGATAATTTAACTGCTTGGGAAAACCTTGCTTATCTGTATACATTTACCGGACGAGAAAAAGAAGCTGAGAATATTTTGGCGGAAGTTGAATATAAGCGAAACCGCAATCCTTATTACCACTTAAATTTAGGTGAACAAGAGATGGAGCAGGAACATTGGGATCAAGCTTTGGCACATTTCCGAAGAGCTTTGGCTTTAGATAGAAGTAAACATGAGGTATATTTTGGACTGGCTAGAGCATACTTCGAAATTGGTGAGTTGCAACAAAGCCTACGCTATCTTAAACAAGCTAAAATTAAGGCGCATAACCGCCAAGACGAAGACAAGTATCAAAACAAATTAGACTTTTTAGGTAATTTGTAGATATTTGATAAATGCCTGCATCTTGCATTGTTACCATAGAAACTGCCTTGTTAATATTTTCGGCGGCTGTTCCTTTCTAAGTGTTAGATTAAGCGACACCTAATTCCTCAAGGCGTTCTTTCAGGTAACTTTTAGCTGTGTATCTTGCCGACAACACTACTTCAGGATTGGGATGTAAAAACAGTGGCAAAGAAACCCGCGCTTTAGTCTGATCGCTTTCTTGTGGGTTAACAACCCTGTGAGTCGTCGATGGAAAATACCCGCCTGATGCCTCTTGAAGCATATCGCCAATGTTGACAATTAAGTTACCAAAATCGCAGGGCACGTCTATCCATGAATCACCTGTTCCTTTGACTTGTAAACCGGGTTCATTGGCTGATGGTAATAGTGTGAGCAAGTTAATGTCTTCATGAGCCGCAGCGCGAATCGCATCTGGTTCTTCAGAGCCATCTAAAGGTGGATAATGTAAAATACGTAGCAAAGTTTGTTCACTATCGGTCACCATACTTGACAGAGGTTGTGTGAATTTAGCTGACACTTCTGGTGGTGAATACTTTTCAACCCATACGAGTAACTTTGAAGCCAATGCATTGGTGTCTCGATAATAGTCTGCTATTTCTTGTTTTAATGCTTCTGGGCAACGTCCCCATGGATAGAAGTGAAAATATTCTTTGATATCTTTTTTCTTAAAACCTTTAGCTGTTTCAGATATATCAGTTGAAAAAAATCCATCGTGGTTATTTTTATCAAACGTATATTGATTTTTTTCTTCACTGTTAAAAAAAGCCTCCCACCGTTTGTAAATACTGCTGACTCTGTCTTGACTAATAGGGTGATTTTTCAATACACCAAAGCCAGTTTTATGCAAAGATTCTACAAAAAGTTTGTCTGCATTGGGTGCTTGATAATCTACAGCAACTAGTTCCATAATTTTTTTCTCTAAATGTAAATATGTTTAAAGGCTAAGGTAAAACCCTGCCAACGCGGCACTCATTAAATTGGCTAGAGTAGCGGCTAATACGGTTTTTAAACCCAATTGGGCAATCTCTTTACGTCTAGTTGGAGCCATTGCTCCTATCCCACCCATTAATATGGCAATAGATGAAAAGTTTGCAAAGCCACATAAAGAAAAAATAACGATGGCTTGAGTAATAGGAGAGAGTTGCTCTTGATACTTGAGGAAGTCTAGATAAGCAACAAACTCGTTCACCACCATTTTTTGGCCAATAAAACTTCCGGCTATATTCGCTTCTTCCCACGGCACACCCAGTGTCCAAGCAATCGGCTGAAAGACATAACCCAATATCACCTGAAAGCTTATATCTTGTGCACCAAAGAAACCGCCACCCCAGCCAATGAGGCCATTTAATAAGGCGATCAAACCAATAAAGGCTAATAACATTGCACCAACGTTTAACGCCAGATGTAAACCATTGGCAGCGCCACTGGCTGCGGCATCAAAAATATTGGTGTACTCATTGTCCTGTGCTTCCTTTGCAGTTAACTCATTTTTAACTTCTTCTGTTTCAGGGATCATGATTTTGGCCATTAATAAACCACCCGGTGCAGCCATAAAACTTGCTGCCAGTAAATATTTTATTTCTATCCCCATGCTTGCATAACCTGCCATAACTGAGCCTGCAATGGAGGCTAAACCACCTACCATGACAGCAAAAAGTTCAGAGCGGGTTAGATTGGGGATATAAGGTTTAATCACTAACGGCGCTTCGGTTTGACCCACAAAAATATTAGCGGCTGCAGACATAGACTCGGGGCGACTAGTTTTAAGGAAATATTGCAAAAATCCGCCAATTACTCGAATAATTATGTTCATGATTTTCAAATGATATAAAACCGTAATCAGTGATGAGAAAAACACAATCACAGGCAACACATTAAAGGCGAAAATAAATCCCATTGATTTATCACCTAAAGGACCAAAAATAAAGGTAATGCCATCTTGGCTATAACCAATAATATTTTCTACATAACTTGTTAGCGACAATAAAAACTGGATCCCCGGAGGAAAATACAGCACTAATGCACCTACAGAGGCTTGAATAGCAAATGCACCGCCTACCGTTCGCCAGTTGATTGCTTTTTTGTGAGACGAAAATGTAAACGCGATAAGCAGCATAAGTGCCACGCCTATTAGACTAACCATATGATTTCCTTTTTATTTTTATTAGTAATCAATAAAGCTCTGCAATTTAAAGTAGGCTCTGCTGAATATGAGATTTAATCACATCGAGTGCAATCCGGTTTTTACCGCCTTGGGTGACAATCACATCAGCAGTAAAGCGGCTGGGAGAAATAAATTGGTGATACATGGGTTTAACAGTGGACTCGTATTGTTCGGCTACAGACTCTAAGGTGCGGCCTCTTTCGGCAATATCTCTTTTCATACGGCGTAACAGACATATATCTAAAGGCGTATCCACAAAAATTTTAATGTCAAACATGGGTTGTAAACCATCGTTAGCTAGCAACATGATGCCTTCAATAATGATAACGGGAGCCGAATTTAAGGTTTGGGATTTTTCTAGGCGTGTATGCGTCTTATAACAATATTGCGGATACTCAATAGATTTCCAATTTCTTAAGGCTTCTAAATGTTTAACCAACAGCTCATGCTCGAATGCTTTTGGGTGGTCGTAATTATTTTTTTCTCGCTCTGCCATAGGTAAATGATCTTGAGAACGATAATAGTGATCTTCTCGCAAAATTTGTACAGATTTGCCTTCTTCAGAGAATTCTTTTAATAAATTCTCGGTAAACAATGACTTACCTGAACCAGATGCGCCTGAAATGGCAATAACTAAAGGGGTTGACATAGCAAACCGTTTCTAAAATAAGTTAATTAGGAGGAAAGATACCAGCGAACTTGCTAAAAGTCAGTTCACAATGTAAGTTTTTATGCCTGACTCGTTAGTCAGGTTTGTAAGCTTTATGTTAACACATGTTGTTAACTTGTATGATTTGGTCAGAGAAATGCGACAGTTTGATGAATTTACACCGACACTGTTACGACTTTAATAAAAGTGTCATAATCAATCTGTTAAAATTGCGATAAGCGGAATGAGAAGTCGGTTTGAATCGACCACACAAGCCATCGGCAGTGCCACATGGCATTCTGTACAAACAACTGTTCTGACCAAACGTTCGGAACACACAAAACTTAGGAAACACATAATGTTTAAAACAACTAAACTCAATCGCATTGCGATTGCAGTCGCTATGTCGGTAGGACTATCGTCTGCTGCCATGGCGCAATCAACTACCTCATCTATCCGAGGTAATGTTGCAACTGAAGCAGGAACTATTTTCTCTGGAGCGTCTGTCACTATTACGCATACACCATCTGGCACTGTGTCGATTGCGACAACAAATGCAAGTGGTGTGTTCTCAGCACGTGGTTTGCGTGTTGGTGGTCCTTATTCAGTGAAGATAAGTGGAGGCGAATTCGATTCTGTGCAATATGATGATCTTTACTTATCGCTAGACCAGACGTTCTCTCTTCCTGTTACAGTGGAAGAAACTAACAATACTGAAGTTATTCAAATAACCGGTAGTAATAGTGCAGTAGCCGGTTTCTCGAATGATGGGCTAAGCATGAGCTTAGGCCTTGAAGCGCTAGGCGAAGTGACGTCGATTGATCGTGATATCACAGATGCAGCTCAGCTGAATCCTTTTGCATCAGTCAACGTGCAAAGTGGTGGAGCAAAAGAGCTAACGATTGCGGGTGCAAACAGTAAGTTTAACTCGTTAACCATCGACGGCGTTGCTTTGAATGACCGATTTGGTTTGAATGCAAATGGTTACCCAACACAGGGTTCTCCAATTTCTTATGATGCAATCGAGTCTCTGTCAGTTCAAACAGCCCCTTTTGACGTTGAATATAACGGCTTCACTGGCGGCACTATTAATGCCGTTACTAAATCTGGAACTAATGAACTCCATGGTTCATTGGGCTATTATAATACTAGCGACTCATTGATAGGTGATAAAAGCGGGGATAACGACTTCGACTTTACTTTTAAAGAAGAAACGTTTGTTGCAACACTTGGCGGATCGTTAATTAAAGACAAGCTATTTTTCTTTGTTGCTTACGACAAATACGAAGAAATTGCTCCTCTTAGTAATGGCCCTGCAGGTTCAGGTGCGCTTAACGAACAACCAAACATTACGCTTGACGACGTTGCTCAAGTTGGTCAGATTGTTTCGGATGTTTGGGGCTTCGATATTGGTGATTTTAATAAAGGCCCAGCCGAAAATGAAAAAATCCTTGCCAACATAGACTGGAATATTAGCGCCGACCACCGTGCTAAATTCACCTATATCATGTCTGACGGAAACGCCATTCGTGAGCAAAATGGTAACAACTTTTTAGCGTCAGACAATAGACTTGGTGCATCTTCGGCTTGGTATGACCGTTCAGAAAAAGTAGAAAGCATTATCGGTCACGTATTTTCTGACTGGACTGAAAACTTCTCTACTCAAGTTAAGATAGCCAGTACCACGCAAGCCACAGGTCAGAATTCTTTGAATGGTGCTGAATTCCCCAATTTCGCGGTATTTTTACGTGAAGTTGATGGTGATGAAAATTATCTTTCAATCGGTCCAGACCGTTTCCGCCATGGTAATTCATTGGATCAGGATTTCTTACAATTCAAACTTTTGGCCTCATACTCAATAGGCGATCACATACTTAAAGCTGGTTTTGAGAGAGAAGAGGTTGATATAAATAACCTGTTCGCGCAAAACTCAGAAGGCTCTTACGTTTTTGACAGTATTGAAGACCTCTCCAACGCTACTGCTTCTGGACTACTTTATAATAATGCTGTCACCAACAATGAAAACGATTTGCGTGCTATTTGGGGCTATAATTCCAATTCCTTATATGTTCAGGATTCATGGGATGTTAATCCAACCCTGAGCATCGAAGCCGGCATTCGTTATGACTGGTACGAGTCTGAAGGTTCAATCCGCGACAATCAAAACTTTAACGACCGTTATGGTTATTCCAACGCTACAGATATCGATGGTTTGGATGTGATTCTTCCAAGGATTTCTTTTGAGTGGTTGGCTTCAGATGACATCACAGTTCGTGGTGGTATTGGTCGCTTTTCTGGTGGATCACCTGGGGTTTGGCTTTCAAACAGCTATTCTAACGATGGTGTGATTTCTGACAGCTCTAATGCTTTCGGGACCGTTATAGTTCCAACGACACCTGATGCCGCAACAGGTCAGTACATTCCACAAGATGTGCTTGCTTCACTGGCAAACGAAGCGCCAGATGGCGGTGTTAACGCACTTAACCCATCATTTGAAATTCCAACCACGACTAAGGTTAGCCTTGGAGCTGCTTACTATGCTGACCTTCCAGTGCTAGGTGAAGGTTGGTTATTTTCTGCAGACTTTCTTTACAACAAGTTAGACAATGCAACTTATTGGTATGATCAACGTTGTGAAAACCCAGTAGCCACATCACCAGATGGACGTGGTGTCTATGACTGTAGTGAAGGACCTGAAGCTCTGATTGTTGGCTCATTTGATGCTGGTGATAGTAAGTTATATGCGCTGTCAGCGACTAACGAATGGGATACTGAATTCGGTGAGTTCGACATGTTCTCAAGCTACACCTATTCAGATGTAGAAGATATCGGTTACGGCACATCGGCTACAGCGTCATCTAACTACTCTGATTTTGCTGCATATGATCGCCAAGCGCCACGTGCGGGTACCTCAAGTTTCCAAACTGAGCACTTGTTTAAGTTGCGTGCTAACTGGAAAAAAGAGTTAATCGCAGGATACGAAACCAAGGTGTCGGTGTTTATGACGCGTCGTACTGGTCAACCTTACAGCTATACATTTAACGAAAACAATGCCTGTCTGCTTGACGTAGGTGGCGGTCGTTGTTCACGTGAAAGCCGTAATGATGATGCCGGTCACTTGCTTTATGTTCCTAGTGGTCCGAATGATCCGATTTTTGCTTCCACTTCATTTGAGGGAGATGCAGCAGCCCAACAAGAGTTCTTTGATTATATCAATAGTTCTGAGCTGGCACAGTATGCGGGTAGCATCGCTCCGCGTAACAATGACAACTCTGCTTGGTCAACCATCTTAGACATTCGTATCCAGCAAGAACTGCCAGCTTTTAGTGCTGATCACAGTTTCAAGTTGTTTTTCGATATTGAAAACTTCGGTAACCTTCTTAACTCAGATTGGGGTCGTATTGAGCGTACTCGATATGAGTACGAACGCGATGTTGTTTCGGCTAAGATCGTCGATGGTCAGTATGAGTATTTTAATCTGAACAGTGACAGAAGTATTAAGAACTTAGAAGTGCTTTCTCAATCTGTATGGCAACTTCAGCTTGGTTTGAAATACGAATTTTAATGATTATTTGACTAATCATTAGCTACTATAAAAGCCGATCTTTATGATCGGCTTTTTTTTGCAATTCTCAAAAGGTTAACGATGTATAAATTACTTACCTTTGTATTGACGGTGTTCAGCATGTCTTCAAATAGCCAAAACATTAGAATTGCCACGTTTAATGTCAGTATGGACGCCACAAATTATGTTTCACAGCACGAGTCGCCAACAGGTGATGAATTGCAAATCAACTTAAGCAACGGTGAGCATAAGCAGATAAAAAACATTGCAGAAACTATTCAGAGGCTCAGCCCTGATATTGTTCTATTAAATGAATTTGATTATTCAAATCAATCGACAACAGACGCCCAAAATTTTATAAAGCATTATCTAAACGTATCTCAGAATAATAATCAGCCGATTGATTACCCCTATTTCTATAGTGCTCCGGTCAATACAGGAGTGGATTCTGGATTAGATCTCGATAAAGACGGCATTGCGTCGGGCACTAAAGGCGATGCCCTTGGTTTTGGTTTATTTCCGGGCCACTATGGCATGTTAGTGCTGAGTAAATATCCTATTCAATTTGAAGAAATCCGTACGTTTCAATATTTTCTTTGGAAAAATATGCCAGGTAATCTTATGGTAACTATCAAGGACGAAAACGGTAAGTCATATTACAGCCAACAAGCGCAGCAAATACTTCGTTTGTCTTCTAAGTCTCACTGGGACATCCCCATTAAAATAGATAACCGCAGTATTCATTTACTGGCCAGTCATCCCACACCACCCGTATTTGATGGACCAGAAAATCGTAACGGTAAACGCAATCATGATGAAATACGCTTTTGGACTGATTACTTATCTGGTAGTGAACAATCTGCTTATATCTACGATGATAATCAAAAACCAGGTGGCTTCAAGGGAGATCACTTTGTTATTTTCGGTGATTTGAATGCCTCACCAGATGAAGGTGATGGCATCAAGAGTGGCATAAAAGGATTACTTGCACATAACTTAGTAAATGACACTACTGTGCCACAAAGTGAAGGTGGCAGGGCTCACACACTCGATAACCAATATTCAGCTCAGCATACTGCAGAGTGGGCAATGCGTGCTGACTATGTATTACCTTCAACCTCGCTTGAGGTGAAAGTAAGCGGTGTATTTTGGCCTAAACCAAATGAGCCTTTATATCGCCTTATTAAAGACCGTAAAAGCTCTTCAGACCATCGGTTAGTGTGGGTAGATATTACCGTTACAAAATAAAATATTGCTCACCACCGAGCACAATGAGGTCACAGAGGAAAAGAAAAGTGAATATTAAGTTTGTTTCTATGTGAAGCGAAGCGTTCTGCGTGCGGCACCCGGAGTCCTCTGTGGTGGAAACTCTTTTGCTTTCTCGTCTAAGATCAAAAAAGGGGCATATGCCCCTTTTTCAGTTTTACTTAGGTGTTTAACAACTTACACGCCTAGGTAATCCAGTATACCTTCAGCAGCGTTACGGCCTTCATCAATGGCTGTCACGACTAAATCAGAGCCCCGAACCATATCTCCGCCGGAGAATATTTTAGGGTTAGATGTTTGAAATGCAAACTTGCCATGTTTAGGAGCACGTACACGGCCTTTTTCGTCCAATATAATCCCGTAATCTCCAAACCAGCTAGCAGGACTAGGTTGGAAACCAAAGGCAATAATCACCGCGTCAGCTTCAATCACGTGTTCAGAGCCTTCTACCTTCACAGGTCGACGGCGACCTTCTGCATCAGGTTGGCCCATTTCGGTCTTAACCATCTTCACACCAACGGCTTGGCCGTTTTCATCTACGACAATATCGAGCGGCATAAGATTAAACTTGAAATTTACACCTTCTTCACGTGCGTTAACTACTTCACGGCGTGAGCCTGGCATACTTGCTTCGTCACGTCGATACGCACAAGTGACATCGGGTGCGCCTTGACGTATGGCAGTTCTTACACAATCCATAGTGGTATCACCACCACCTAACACCAGCACTTTTTTACCTTTCATATCAATAAAGTCAGCAGGCAGTTTTTCTAGGCCTAATTGGCGATTAACATTGGCAATAAGGTAAGGTAGAGCTTCGTATACACCTGGTGCTTTTTCGTTATCAAAACCACCTTGCATCGGTTTGTAAGTACCCATACCTAGGAAAACGGCATCATAACCCTTTAATAAGTCTTCGAAAGGAAGATCTTTGCCTACTTCGGTATTTAGAACAAATTCCATTCCCATTTCAGAAAAAATTTCATGGCGCAGTGCGATGACTTCTTTTTCTAATTTGAACGAAGGAATACCAAACGTTAATAAACCACCTATTTTTTCGTATTTATCAAATACAACAGGCTTTACACCGTTGCGTACGAGTATATCTGCACAGCCTAACCCTGCTGGACCTGCACCAATAATAGCGACTTTCTTGTTGGTTTTAACAACATTGGACATGTCTGGACGCCAACCTTGTTTAAAAGCGGTATCGGTAATGTATTTTTCAATACTACCAATAGTCACTGCACCAAAATCATCGTTTAGGGTGCAAGCCCCTTCACATAATCGGTCTTGTGGGCATACACGCCCGCATACCTCAGGTAATGTATTGGTTTTACTCGATAATTCTGCTGCTTCAAAAATACGTCCTTCATTGGCAAGACTTAACCATTGTGGAATGAAGTTATGTACTGGACATTTCCATTCGCAATAGGGGTTACCACAATCAAGACAACGATCGGCTTGACCCGCTACTTGGGTCTCACTCATTGGCTGATATATTTCAGCAAATTCTTCTCGTCTGAGGATAGAGGGTTTTTTAGGTGGATCAATACGCTCTACATCGACAAATTGGTATACATTTTTAGACATGATACCCCCTTATTGGACTTGAACACGAAGTTCGGCAGTAGACCGACTTATGTGGCCAAGTAAATTTTTAACGTCACTGGTTTTTGGCTTAACCAGCCTAAACTTCGGTAAATATGTGGCAAAGTTGCATAATATTTTGTGAGCATGTTCACTGCCTGTTGCTTCATAATGCTGATTAATTAGGCCTCGTAAGTGCTCCATCAAAATCACTTTATCTTCGATAGACATAAGCTCTACTAATTCACCATTTACGCGCTGCTCGATATCATTTTGTTCATCCAGAATATAAGCAAAACCACCGGTCATACCCGCGCCAAAGTTTACACCAGTGCGTCCAAGCACTGCCACAATACCGCCAGTCATATATTCACAACCGTTATCACCTATGCCTTCAACCACGGCTATAGCACCAGAGTTACGCACTGCAAAGCGTTCGCCCGCAAGCCCCGCAGCAAATAATTTACCACCAGTTGCGCCATATAAACAGGTGTTACCTGCTATCACGCTCTCATTTGATTTAAAGCTAACACCTCTAGGTGGATGAATAACGAGCTTACCGTCAGCCATTCCTTTGCCTACGTAATCGTTGGCGTCACCCGCTAGGGTCATTTCTAGACCGCCGGCATTCCATACACCAAAACTTTGCCCAGCCGTACCGGTAAAGTTTAATTTAATGGGATCTTCACTCATGCCTTTATTGCCATGATGTTTGGCAATTAAACCAGAGATAATAGCGCCAACAGACCTGTCTGTATTACCAATATTATAATTGAATACACCGCCGCTTTTGTTTTTCACCGCAGACGCTAAATCTGCTAATAATAACTGATTCAAATCGCCTTTATCAGCAGGAGCATTAGCACCTTCACTGCAAAAGAGTTTAGTGTGGTCGCCTGCTAACGGTTTAGCTAAAATAGGACTGAGATCTAACTTGTTCTGTTTAGCTGTTACGCCGTTTAATATTTTTAACAGATCAGTACGTCCAATCAGATCATCTAATTTACGCACACCTATTGAAGCCATAATTTCACGCACTTCTTGGGCAACAAATTTGAAGTAGTTCATTACCATATTAGGTAAACCCGCGAAATAATTATCACGAAGGTTCTTATCTTGTGTAGCGATACCTGTGGCGCAATTATTCAAGTGACAAATACGTAGATATTTACAGCCTAAAGCCACCATTGGCCCCGTACCAAAACCGAAGCTTTCCGCACCCAAAATAGCACCTTTAACAACATCTAAACCGGTTTTTAAACCACCATCTGTTTGCACCCGTACTTTATGGCGTAATCCATTGCTTACTAAAGCTTGCTGAGTTTCTGCAAGCCCTAATTCCCAAGGGCTACCTGCGTACTTAACTGAAGATAATGGGCTGGCACCTGTACCGCCGTCATAACCTGAAATAGTAATTAAGTCGGCATAAGCTTTAGCAACACCACAGGCAATGGTGCCGACGCCTGGCTCCGACACTAACTTCACTGAAATCAGTGCATCAGGGTTCACTTGTTTCAGGTCGAAAATGAGCTGAGCTAAATCTTCGATAGAATAAATGTCATGATGCGGTGGTGGAGATATTAACGTCACTCCAGGTACCGAATGACGAAGTTCAGCAATATACTTGTTAACTTTATCACCCGGTAATTGACCACCTTCACCAGGTTTAGCACCCTGTGCAACCTTTATCTGTAAGATTTTAGCATTGACTAAATAGTGCGGTGTTACCCCAAAACGACCTGATGCGATTTGTTTAATATTTGAGTTACGTTCATTACCAAAACGTTTAGGATCTTCGCCACCTTCGCCCGAGTTAGAATTACCACCTAAACGGTTCATAGCGATAGCTAAAGACTCGTGAGCTTCAGGGCTTAAAGAGCCAATAGACATAGCTGCCGTGTCAAAGCGTGGATATAAGTTTTCTGCAGACTCAACTTCGTCAATCGAGATGGCTTCTGAATCAGGTGATAATGCTAATAAATCACGAAAACAAGCAGTGGGTCTTTCATTTACCAAAGTACTAAATTTTTGGTAATCCTGATAGTCACCACTTATCACGGCCTTTTGTAGCGTTGTGACTACGTCAGGGTTGTAAGAGTGGTATTCACCGCCGTGTACATATTTTAATAATCCGCCGTGGTCTACGTTTTTGCGTTTTAACCAAGCGACACGATTTAAGTTAACTTGATCTTGTTGGAAATCCTCAAAGTCAGCACCTTGAATACGGCTTGGCACCCCTTTAAAGCACATGTCCATTACCGCTGTGTTAATACCAATCGCTTCAAATAATTTTGAACTGCGGTAACTAGCAACGGTTGAAATCCCCATTTTTGACATGATTTTGTACAAGCCTTTGTTTATCGCTTTACGATAATTAACAGTCGCTTGCATTGGCGTCATATCTAGTTGCCCAGACTCACACATTTGTTCAATAATTTCGTATGCCAAGAACGGATATATTGCTGTAGCACCCAGACCAATCAATACTGCATAGTGATGCGAGTCTCTGACCGATGCTGTCTCTACTACTATATTTGCATCACAACGTAATCCTTTATCTACTAGTCGCTTCTGTACCGCACCCACCGCCATCGCTGCTGGTATAGGTATGCGTGACGTTTTAATGGCTCGGTCTGATAAAATAACGAACGCGGCACGTTTGTGTGAGACTAAGTGCTCTACCTCATTACATATTCTATTAATTGCTGCCTTAAGCCCTTCTTCTGGTGGGAAATTAAGATCGACGACTTCAGAATAATAATGTTCAGGATCGTAATTACGTAACTGCTTTAGATCCGTATACACCATGATAGGTGAATCAAACAGTACACGATCAGCGTATCCTGATGTTTCCGTGAACACCGATTTTTCGCGGCCAATACAGGTAGCCAAAGACATCACGTGATTTTCACGTAAAGAATCAATAGGCGGATTGGTTACCTGAGCAAACTGTTGCCGGAAATAATCGTAAACGGTGCGGCTTCTTCCAGAAAGAACAGCCATAGGCGTATCATCACCCATCGAACCTGTCGCTTCTTGGCCATCTTTGGCTAAAACCTTGACTACTTGTTCAAGTTCTTCATAACTGTAATTAAACTGTTTTAAATAAGTATTAATCATGTTGTCGTCAAACATACGTTTGCCGATTTCAGGCGCATCACACTGTTCAATAGGTGTTAAGCGGCGAATACTTTTCTCTAACCATTCTTTGTAAGGATGACGACCCTTTAAATCATCATCTATTTCATTTGAGCGCCATAATTTACCTGTCTTAGTATCTATAGCTAGCATTTCACCTGGTCCAACACGACCTTTTTCAATCACATCTTCTTGCTTATAATCCCAAATACCCACTTCTGAAGCTAAGGTGATTAAACCATCTTTGGTGATGACATAACGTGCGGGACGAAGGCCGTTGCGGTCAAGGTTACAGGCAGCATGGCGACCGTTAGTTAATACAATACCGGCTGGGCCATCCCAAGGCTCCATGTGCATGGAGTTGAACTCGTAAAAAGCCTTTAAATATTCATCCATGGTTTTGTTATTTTGATAAGCAGGTGGCACTAACAGACGCATTGCACGGAATAAATCCATACCGCCAGCTAAAAACAGCTCTAACATATTATCTAGTGATGAAGAGTCAGAGCCTACTTCGTTGACAAAAGGTGCTGCATCCGCCAAATCAGGTAGTAAAGGCGTTTTGAATTTACCTGTTCGGGCTTGTGCCCAATCGCGGTTACCACGAATGGTATTAATTTCACCATTATGTGCTAAGTATCGAAATGGTTGAGCTAACGACCAACGTGGCAAGGTGTTAGTTGAAAAACGTTGATGAAACACACAAATAGCTGACTTCATATTTTCGTCGGCTAAGTCTAAATAAAACTGAGGTAGGTCACCGGCCATTACAAGGCCTTTGTATATTGTGACTAGACTGGACAAACTTGCGATATAGAAATCTTCGTCATTAGAAAGACGTTTTTCTGCCCGTCTGCGAGCCATAAATAAACGGCGTTCTAAATCTTGAGAGCGCCATCCTGATGGGCCGTTAACAAATACTTGTTCAATTTGAGGTACACACGAAGCCGCAAGATCACCTAAGACTGAATTATCCGTAGGCACAACTCTCCAGCCAACAACATCTAAGGTCTCTTTTTCTAGCTCTTCAGTGATGACCTGTTTGGCCAAATCCGCTAGTGCTTGGTCTTGGTTAAGAAAAATCACACCAACACCGAACATTTTACTTAACTTCCAATTCTGCTGTTCAGCTATTTTGCGAAAAAATGCGTCGGGTGTTTGTAGTAATAAACCACAGCCATCGCCTGTTTTGCCATCTGCAGCGATACCACCACGATGTTGCATACGGTCAAGGCCTTCAATTGCGGTACTGACCAATTTATGACTTGGCTCACCTTTAGTGTGGGCAATTAAGCCAAAACCACAATTATCCTTTGAATCATTAGGATGATATAAACTCATTAATGCAGACTCCTTCAACCTTCGGCTGGGCAGGGTGTTGTGTGTTGTTATTGCTAATCATACATTTAACTACTTGTATGAGCGTAAGCTGGCTCCATGACCCGATGCTTATTTTCCGGTTGTAATTATATTGGGGATACAGTCGGGTATCGAATATTTATACTAAGCAGGCTGTACAAAATACCGAGGATTATTTTATAAATCAATTCTCTTATATGGTGTATTTAATATTTTTCATGATATACGGGCTGTTTTTCATTTAAAATATATACTATTCAAAGAGATAGTTGATTATTATGGCTTGGTTATAAGCTATAAATAAAAGCTTAAAAACAGTGCCATATGTTATCAATAAGTTACAAAAAGCCTTTTTTTTATTTTTTTCGCATAGTTCTTATTGAATTAATATTTAGGTTAACTGAATAAATAGTCTTTCAGGGTTTTAGATATACACTTTAATACTAGGCTAAATTTTGATCCTCGGAATATTCTTGCTAGCATACCGCGAATTAGCAAAACCACAGATGTTTGAGACCAAGATATTATGACAAAAATGACCTCAGTTGACCCATGGGTGATCCGTATTGCTCAGCTTATCAACCGTTTTGGTGCGGTAAAGGCCAGTGTTTTATTTGTTTTTTTGACATTAATATTTACCTTTGCTGGCACCTATTTTCTTAGAATGATATTCGGTGACCAAGCTCATTCTGAAGACTTTTTAATTGCTGTTGTATTGGCATTACTCAGTGCACCTTGGGTATTGTGGGTTTTTAGCGAGTTAGTCAAACAACTGGAGCGTTCAAGAGAAAGTATTGCCGATGCGGTGACTGAGTTAGAACGATTGCGCAAGGAAGATGAGTTACTTAACCGCACTTTGCAAAATAATATCAAGCAGCTTAATCATGAAATTGAGCAGCGTAAAAATGCTCAGCTAGAGCGTGAAAATGTTTTCACCGATTTAGAGCGTGAAATCACTGATAAATCAGAAAAAGAACAACAAGCGTTACGGTTATCTACTCTACTGAGATCGATTATCGATGCGTCTCCAGACTTAATCTATTACCGTAATGAAGAAGGGCAGTTTGCTGGCTGCAATCGTGTTGCTGAACAAATGACGGGTAAAACCGAAGAAGAATTGATTGGCTTAACGCCTCACCAAGTTTATGGCGAAGAGCTCGCCCGACAAGTGGTTGCTAGTGATCAAGACGTGCTCGAAAAAAACCTTAGCATTACTGAAGAATTATGGTTGCGCTTTTCCGATGGTCCCAGCCGCTACTTTGAAATGCGTAAGGTGCCATTTTTTAGCGCAGACGGCACCCGTCTTGGACTACTTGCTTTCGGACGAGATATCACTGAGCGTAAACAGGCAGAGGATGCTTTGGCTAAGGCCAGTAAAGACAAAACTGCTTTTATTGCTACTATTAGTCATGAGCTGCGTACACCACTAAATGGTATTGTCGGCTTAAGCAGAATGTTGCGTGATACTGATCTGACTAGCGAGCAGTTTGCTTGGGTCAGTACGATTTACGCGAGTGGCATTACCTTAGGTAATATATTTAACGATATTATTGATTTAGACAGGCTAGACAGAGACAGGCTTGAATTATCCCTGAAAACATTATCCATAAAAGATTTTACCCAAGAGCTTGGCAGTATTATTGAGCTGTTAGCTGATGATAAGGATCTTACTTTTGCTGCACACGTAAAGGATCCCTTACCCGCTTTAGTTGAGGTAGACGGTACTCGCTTAAGACAAATTTTGTGGAATTTATTGTTTAACGCGGTCAAGTTTACACAAAAAGGTACAGTCTCATTAGAAGTGAAAGCTGAAAAGATTGATGCTGAAACATCTATGGTCACATTTAAGGTATGTGATACGGGTGTAGGCATACCTCAAGAGGACCTAGATAAGATTTTTGCTATGTATTATCAAGTTGACTTACCCGAACATCAAAGTGCAACAGGAACTGGCATTGGTCTTGCTATTTGCCAACAAATGGTGTCTTTGATGAATGGTGAAATTAGTGTCAGCAGTGTGATAGGTGAAGGTACCTGTTTTACTGTTGACTTGCCCCTTGGTATAAGTAAAAAGCCTATTCAAGTTGAAACACTTAAAGTCACAGGTTTACAAATATTATTGGTAGAAGATATTGAGTTAAATGTGATGGTCGCCAAAGCGTTGTTGGAAAAGCTTGGACAATATGTTGACGTTGCTATTACAGGTAATGAGGCCATTACTATGGCACGTGAAAAACAATATGACTTGATTTTACTGGATATTCAATTACCTGATATGAATGGTTTTGATGTAGCAAATGTTTTGCATGAAGAATCGTTGGTAGAGCAAACCAGTATTGTGGCGTTGACCGCAAATGTGATTAAAACTCGTCAAGAGTATCTTGATAACGGAATGGATGAAGTCATCTCGAAGCCGGTCAAAAAGAGTCGTATTATTGAAGTGTTTAACAGTTTGTTTTGTGAGCAACCAAGGGTGCCCCACCAACCTTCTGCAGAGCCTAAAAAAGACATGCTAAACACTGTTCTCGATATAGAACTGTTACAAATGCTGGTGGATACCATAGGCCACGATATGGTGTGCACCAGTGTTAACGTTTTTCAGGAAAAGATGCCTGAATATTTGGAAATTTTGCAGCTGAATTTAAGTGCCAATGAAAAAGACGAAGTGTGCTCCCAAGCACACAAAATAAAAGGAGCGGCGAGCTCAGTAGGCTTAACCCGAGTTCAAAAAATTGCTAACGAAATCCAACAAGGTGATCATCCAGCATGGTGGCAAAATGTGCATGATTGGGTAGAACAATTAAATCAGGCCGCTAACCAAGATATGCAAAAATTAATTAACTGGTTGGGTCAGCAAGACATAGACGATTAGAGGGGCCTAACTGGCCTCTACCTAAACAATAGTTAATTCATCAAATATTATGATACGGTTTTTGTTGGCTAGCTTGTTTTTAGATGTAACATATTGGTTATTCGCCATTTAAATTAATGGCAGCACAAATAGGTTATATAAGTTATGTCAAAATTTGATCCCGTTGATCATTCACATCGTCGTCGCAATCCTTTAACCGGAGATTGGGTCTTAGTCTCACCCCATAGAGCGAAACGTCCTTGGCAAGGTCAAGTGGAAAAGCTACAGATTGCTTATACTGCATCACACGACCCAGAATGTTATCTTTGTTCGGGTAATACCCGTATTAATGGTGAAATTAACCCAGAGTATGCTGGGACATTTGTATTTACGAATGATTTCGCAGCATTGATGCAAGATACCCCTGCAGCAAAACAATCGAATGACGACCTATTTACTTTGCAAGCGGCCAGAGGCACTAGTCGCGTTATTTGCTTTTCTCCCGAGCACAACAAAACGTTACCCGAATTATCTTTACCCGCTTTGGAAGGGGTAATTGATACTTGGCAAGAACAAGTGGCCGATTTATCAAAAGATTATGTTTGGGTACAAGTATTCGAAAACAAAGGGGCAGCCATGGGCTGTTCTAACCCTCATCCCCATGGGCAGGTATGGGCGAACGACTTTATTCCCAGTGAAGTAGCGAAAGCTGAGGCGAGCCAAAAGACGTATTTTGAAAAACATGCTAGTTCGCTATTGCAAGATTATGCAAAAAGAGAATCAGCAGATGGTGCTCGCACCGTTGTGGAAACCGAACATTGGATAGCGGTAGTGCCATATTGGGCCTCTTGGCCGTTTGAAACCTTGCTTATACCTAAGTTTGCTTGTGCCAGACTCACCGATGTTAATGCCATGCACAAAACCGATTTGGCTATTGCTATCAAAAAACTTACAAGTCGCTATGATAATTTGTTTCAATGCTCTTTCCCTTATTCAATGGGCTGGCATGGTGCACCCAATAATCTAGAGTCGACAGAACATTGGCAAGTCCATGCTCACTTCTATCCGCCTTTGTTGCGTTCAGCCACGGTGCGTAAATTTATGGTGGGTTATGAAATGATGGCAGAGCCACAACGAGATTTAACACCAGAACAAGCGGCACAGCGTTTACAGGCGCTCAGTGATGTTCATTACAACGAATCAACTGGAGCCTAGTTTTATGTCTAACAATGCGTCAAAAATTGAGTCTAACATCTCTCAAAGTATGTTAACTGAACTTGATTCGGTATTTATTCAGACATTTGGAGCCGCGCCCGTACGTCATTTTCAGGCACCTGGCAGGGTTAATCTGATAGGTGAACACACAGACTACAACGATGGTTTTGTGCTGCCTTGTGCTATTGATTATCAAACGTTAGTTGCAGTGACACCTAGAGATGATATGACCGTCAGTGTTGTGGCTGTTGATTACAGTAATGAACAAGATGAGTTTTCATTAGACTGTGATATCGAAGTCCACTCTACACAAATGTGGAGTAATTATGTGCGTGGTGTTATCAAGCACCTACAACGTAGAGGGCATATATTTAAAGGTGCCAATTTAGCAATAACCGGCAATGTGCCGCAAGGTGCTGGGCTAAGCTCGTCTGCTTCTTTGGAGGTGGTAATAGGTGAAACCTTCCGTGGTTTATACAATTTATTACTAACAAAAGCAGAGGTGGCGTTAAACGGCCAAGAAGCTGAAAATCAATTTGTAGGTTGTCAATGTGGGATCATGGATCAGATGGTCAGTGCCTGTGGCTCTAAATTCAATGCCTTGTTATTGGATTGTCGTTCTTTGCAAACAGAACTGATATCTATGCCGGAAAACTTGGCGGTGATGATCATCAATTCCAATGTAAAACGTGGTTTAGTCGACAGCGAATACAATACCCGCCGTTTGCAATGTGAAGAGGCAGCTCATACGCTGGGGTTAAAAGCCTTACGTGATATTAGCTTGATTGAGTTACAAAATAGCAAAATTAAGCTACCTGATGTGGTGTACCGACGAGCTCATCATGTTGTATCCGACAGTGAACGTACTGTTTTAGCTGCAAAAGCGCTTAGAAACAATGACGTAACTCAATTATCACAATTAATGGCCAAGTCACATATCTCCATGCGTGACGATTTTGAAATCACCGTACCTCCCATCGACTTTGCTGTAAAAATATTAACTGAATATCTTGGCGATAAAGGGGGTGTACGTATGACTGGTGGTGGCTTTGGCGGCTGTTTGGTGGCTCTTATGCCCCATGATATGGTTGATGGGGCAAAATTGTTGATGGCTGAGCGTTACGAGGTCGAAACTGGTTACAAAGAGACAATTTATATTTGTAGTGCTAGTGATGGTGCGGGTGAGATCTGATTTTTGAAATATGAAAGCGCAGCCAAAGCAGTGACTTGCGTTTTCAGTTTTTTAATGTTTATTCCTAATATCAAACAGAACTTACACTATTTTAATGGCACTTTTAACATTTAGATGTTGGTAAGTAGTCACTTAGCTGTTGGTATATCTATGCATTATTCTACTTAGCCAGAATAACTAATAATATCCCACCTAGGATAACTGAGGCCGATACTGCAAGATGTAAGCTTATAGGTTCATAAAATTATCTTCCGCCTAAAGCTCCCCAAGTTGGCACTGACAGCTGACATACTGCGGCAATACTGGTATTTAACTTAGACAGTACTTGATACCAAATCGTGTAGCCAACACTTGAAACTAAAGCACCTGAGTCAAACGTGTAGAGCAACCCCTTTAAGCTGATACCTGTACCAAAGCTCAAGTCTATATTAACAACCAAGTAGCAGAGCCTAAAAATGCGAATATACCTACTACATCAGTGATAGTCGTTAAAATTACGCTACCGGCTAAAGCAGGATCTATTTTTAATTTTTTCATGATGATGGGCAAGCTTGCACCGGCTAATCCGGCGGCGATCATATTGATCAGCATAGCAAAGGCAATGACTGCGCCTAACATTAAGTCTTGTTTCCAAATGGCAATCACTGATGCAATCAGCACAGACCATATCACCCCATTTAAAAAACCGATGGCTAATTCTTTGCTAATTAACCATCTTGCGTTGGCTGAATTCACATGCCCCAGCGCCATGCCACGGATCACTAAGGTAAGCGTTTGATTACCTGCTACCCCACCCATGCTAGGTACGATAGTGTTGAGTATTG
>Ga0206126_10000399_pt1 | contig 59116 bp, 60 predicted proteins | sample Helgoland_Spring_5_FD_148621 | JGI IMG/M metagenome (GOLD analysis project Ga0206126, IMG submission 148621) | Pelagic subsurface seawater microbial communities from Kabeltonne, Helgoland, North Sea - Helgoland_Spring_Bloom_20160412_1 | ecosystem: Environmental > Aquatic > Marine > Epipelagic ...
CCTGCGGCAACTAATCTTGTTTTTCCAGTTGTTGAATCTTTGCACCATACTGCTTTGGGGCAGCAGCATCTTGTATTTCTACCCTTTAACATTACTGATCTTCCTACACCTCCACCTACGCATCCTGCGCGTTTCATGTTTCTCTGTAAATCTACACGAGTTTTTAGTTTACCTATTCCTCTAACCATTATAATATATATTTACATAAAAAATATATATTAATAACAAATATTTATCTTTAGCATTCCTTCTTCATAACCCATGCCTTTTTACCATTAACAGTGCATTCTAACCATCCAGCGCCTGGGCAACAGCAGCCTTTCTTTTCTTTTTTCATCATAACTGGTCTTCCAATACTAGGAGGGCATCCTGCTCTCTTAATATTTCTGTTTAAGTCTTGTCTGTTAACAAGTTTTCCTTTTCCTTTTGCTCTTCCAACGAATACCATTTATACATTTTATCAATATAATTTTTTTTTTCTAAATATTTATTTATTATTAGCACGATGTTTTTTAAATAAACATCCCTTAATATCTAAATTTTCTATTTCAACAATACTTTGGGGATTTTGAGTTAAACAATCTGATAGCCATACCTTCATAATACAAAATGATTTTTTTGGTGAAATTGTTATACCCGTTATTGTTTGTTTCATTTTTTTATTAGAAGTTAATGTCTCGCCAACTAAAGAATAACTTAATTTTTCCCACACTTTTGCCACATGTTTATTTCCAATTTTAAATGAAAAGCAACCCCCATCTTTATTTTTTGGATCTTCCCACATCGGATTAATACCATCACGCATTAAGAATAGCATGCAGTTTTTAATTAATTTCTCAGGGAGTGCCTGATTTAATTTAATTATTTCTTCCGCCGTTGAAATATTCATGATTTTCTTATAACTTCTTATTGTCCAATCAGTATCATGTGGTAAATGAGCCCATAAAACCCATTTACCAAATAACTTATTTTTTTGTGTTACTTGTGATGATTTCATCTCTGTTTGGGTATCCATTTATAAATATTATATTAATCAATTTTTTATATTGTTTAATTATAATTTATTATAACTATCCTTGCTAATTATTATTCCTTCACCTTTTGTAAGTTTAATTAAATTCACATCCTTATCAAAAATTCTTATTTCATATTCTTCTGGCAATTCTTTTTTGTAAAAGTAAGATAAATACCAATGTAAAAAATCACTATCTAATATTTTGTTACCTATAACATAAAATTTATCTAAATTATTATGAATATCTAATACTTCATTTTGTTTTTCTTTATTAATTAATTCTACTTGTAAAAATTGTTTATCAGCCTTACTAAACTTTATTTCTGTTAAATTATCTAAATTCTCTTTTTCTATTCTATTATAAAGAATTTCATTTCCAATTCTTGTTTTTAAAAATATAACATCCATATCTTTCTTTTCATCCATTATACTTTCTTTATCTATCATTGGTATATTAAAAGAACCCTTATTTGAAAAATTATAGTATTTTATAAATGTATTTCTAATATTAATTACTTCGTCATTATTATCTATTTGTTCATCAGAACATTCTTCATATTCTTCTTCTAAATCTGAATTATAATCCTTTTTATCATTATTTAAATCTATTCCTAAATTTTCACTCACATTAGAAACAAACTTTGTTAATTCCCAAGTAATATTTGAAATTACTATACTGGCTGTTTCCGGTTTATATATTAAAAAATAACCAATGCCTGTTACTATTGCTCCAAAACCTGCAATTAAATAATAACCCATATTTATATATATAGTTATTATTTCTTTATATAATTTATTTTTTATCATAGTCTGCGCTTCCAGTATTACCCATTAAATCTCTATAACTTTTATAATTTGCGGTTCCATCATCTTCTTCTTTTCCTTCTTTATCGAAATATTTATCTGTTTCATCTGACCTTCTATTTTTTAATCTTTTTAAAGCTTCTTGGCGCTGTTCTGATATAGAAGGTTCTTCAAAATTTTGATAATCAAATGTGCCTGATCTTGGATTTCTTGGGTCATTTGACATATCCATTTGAGGACTAGATGGTTCTTTAATTACTCTATTATTTGTTTTATCATAAATTGCTAATTTTCCAGTTTCAGGATCAAAGCCAAACATTACTAATAACATTGTCACAATAATAGACATTAATAAAAATGGAATGAACACAATAATCCAAGATACTAAACCTAATCCCCTATGGCATAAATGATTTAATAATAATGTAAATATCATAGATACCCATAATTTTATAAATGCTTTATTATAATGTCCATGCATTGTATCAATAGTTACTTGTGTTAATGAAAATACTAAATATATTAATGCTGGTGAACAAACATTTGCTAATACCATATCTATATTATATTAGGAAATAAATAATTTTCCATTTTCTAAATAACCGATTTCCTTTCCTATTTCTTCATCTTCTAAATATTCAAATATAATACCATTCGTTGAATCATTTGTATAATATTTTTTATTATTTAATAATATTTCTTCAACTACAAAATCCTCTTCATCTGATTCAATTTCTTCCTCTTCATCTGATTCAATTTCTTCCTCTTCATCTGATTCAATTTCTTCCTCTTCATAGCTTTCATCGTCCTGGTCTATGTTATTATTTTGTTCAACTTCTGAATTATCAACTGTGCTAGTTGTTATTTGTTTAGTGGCTTTTGAACTAAATAATTTAAATTGTGTTTGCATTGGTGAGTCGTCCTCTTCTTCATCTTCATTATCTTCTTCATCTTCTTCATCTTCATTATCTTCTTCATGTTCATTATCTTCTTCATGTTCATTATCTTCTTCATCTTCATTATCTTCTTCATCTTCATTATCTTCTTCCTCATTGTTATTCTCGTGGGAATTTTCTTGATTATCAATAACTGTTTCACAATTATCCAGCTTTTCTACATTTACCTTTTCTTTTATTGCTTTCAACATATCATATACATCACTTCCTATTTCAGTTGCATCATCATCTTCTTCACCATTATCTGATGGTACAGCCACATCATCATCACCATCATCACCATCATCATCATCATCATTATAATCCCATAAATCAGTATTTAATCCACTTAAACCATAATCTATTGTAAATGATTTCTTTTCTTGTTCTTCTAAAGATTTTTCAATCTCATCTTTTGTGATTACTTGTTTCTTTTCTATTTTTTCTGATACTTCCAAATATAAATTTTTCTCATCGATGCGACTATTTTTTAAAAGTAAAATTGTTTTATTTGCATCTATTAATTTCATTTCGAGTTCTTTTATATGCTTTTTATATCTTATAACTAATGGTAAGTTTTCTATTAAATTCATTGTTTCATCTACATCATTATATAAACCACTAATATGATCTAAAATCTTTTCAGTAATTTCTGATGCTATTTCTTCTTTTATATTTTTAATTTCCATTATATCAAAATAATATGTTAATCTTTTAATATTATTTAAATAAATGATTAATACAATAGTTATATGAGTGAAGCAAAAAAAACTAAACAAGAAATTAGAAATGATGAAATTATTAAATTAGTTATGAGGCAAACTGATTATGATAAGGATAAAGTTATTGAAAAATTAAAAGAATGGGATAATAACTATATAAATGTTATAAAAGAATATATGAATCCAAATTTTCAAAATAAAAAACAAGAAAAAAAATTTGTAAGTAAAAATCAACAAGTATATGGAGAAATAAGAAATTTTATGGATGTAGCTAATAGAAATTATGAAATGAGGAAAAAGAGGAGTGAAAAAATCAAACAAATTCAACAACAACGTTATTTAAATTTTTTAAAACAGAAAAAAGAAAATGCAGATAAAAATAATAAATTAAATACTATTGTTGAAAATAACAATAATGAAACAGATGAACCTGAAATTATTAATGTATAATTGCGCTTATTGAGCATAATTATATATTTGATTTACTAAAATTATTATTTAATATTGTTGATTTACTTGATGTCTTTTTATTTCTATATAAACTATATGATTTATTATTATTATAATTATTATCAAGAATGCTAGAATATATATCTGGCAACTCGTTATTTTCTTCGTACATATCTGGCATAACTTTTGTCAATGGTTTTTCAACAACCATTAATAAACTATCATTTTTTAGCTGATTTCTATACTCTTCAATTGTTAAGTTTCCATAATACTTTTCCAAAGTATAAAAAGGGTTGGGTGCAGGTTTTATATTTTTATCATATTTATAAATTTTACTATATATATTATTTAACATTGAATATCTTTCCCATAAAGTGGATGTATCTATTTTTTCTTTTTTTAAATAAGCTACCGCACATTCTGGACTACAAAAGCACCCATATACTTCTATTTGATTGCCTACATAACATTTTGGTATAAAAATAGGTGGATTATCAAACTGACAAGTACACCAAAAACAATCAGATCTTTTATCTGATATGTCATTATTATATAACTGTTGTCTTAATAATTTTAATTTATCCCATATTAGATGTTGATTAATTGTTGTATTTTTATTTTTATTTTCATTTATATTTTCTTTTTGAATTTCCAAATTATAGTTATTTTTTTTTAACTTCTTTTTTTTGTATTCATCAAAATTAATTGCATTATTTTTATTCTTGTTTATGTTAAATGATTTTATTTCAGAAACTTCAGAATTTTTTAAATATTTATCGTCTGATTTTTTAATATCTTTTTTACTACATTTCAAATGTAATATTATATTTTCTGGAGCAACATTTTCTTGTTTTACTATAATATTTTTTTGAACTATTTTCCCACCTTTTGGCTTTCTTCCTCGTTTTTTTGGAACTTTTTTGACCTTTTCCTTACTCTCCGTTTTTTTCTTTCTTGGCATTTTATGAAAGAAATATAGAAGCTTTAATTTAAATACTTTTATTAAATATTTAAATTTAAAAATATATTTTTTTTTTGATAATTTACTAATTATTCATATTTTCTAAGAGCATATAAAACAATCATTGTTATCATACCAACTAATAATAATGCAACAGTAAACAAAACAAAACATTTGGGGTTGCATATTTCACAATATCGCCTTTCAAATTCATTATCTTGTTCAATTCTTTTTTGTCTTTCTTTATCTCTTATTTCAATTCTTATTTCTTCATTTATATCAAGAACTGATTTACGACGTTTGAGAGTTTTGGATTTTGACTTAAAATCTTTTGAATCATAAAAACTATTCAAAATATCATGATTTGCATTATTTTTACGTGATTTATAATCAATTCCATATATTTGTTCTTTAAATTTTTCTCTGTCTAACTTGTATTCTACATTTTCTTGTTCTTCTAGTCTTTCAAATGGGTCTAAAATTTCATTAATAAAATCATTTTTTTGTTCAGGTGGTTTAAGTCTCAGATAACAACATGAACTACACCATCTACTTTTAAGTGTCTCTGCAAATTCCATTTCATCAGAAAATAATTGATCGATAATACTGAATGATGATTTAAGTAATAATATTTTTCTATACGTTTGTTTTTTATCGAAATAAGTATCCTGAATTTGTGAATAAAATGCTAAAATTTTTTCTTTATTATCATCAAAGTCCTCTTTTATTAATCTATTAGTTTGTTTTTTAAGATAAGTAATATTATTATAACAATCGCGAATATTAGTAATGTAAAATTTTCTTAGATTTTCTATTTTTTTAATTACAGAAAATATATTGATGTTATAAGTTAATTTATACCTATATCTTATTATTCTTGGAACAATAAACTGGTTAGTTTCTTTTATTTCTTTAATTTTTGCTTCAATAATTTCTATTTTTTTTTTAACATCAGAAACTACAGATGCCAATGCACTATTCTCTATTTTTTTCCTTTTTTCATCATCTGATAGATTTTTATTTTTTTTAATTTCTAAAAATTCAGATTCATCTTCCATGGCTGTAAATAATAATAATGTCCCTGAAGAGAATTCACATAAAGATTGTAATTTATCATATTGGTGTGATGAAATTTTATGAGCTTCTGCTTCAGCATCTAGTTTTAAATAACTTACAATAGATAATAAAAACGAAATTCCTGCATTTATTGCAGCAATTGCTGTTCCACCCCCAGCAGTATTTTCTAAACTTACAGATAATACAGATGCTGCAGCTGAGAGAAAAATAGATGGAAACATAAGTTTATTTAACTTTGTTTTACAATAATTCTCTGCTTCCATATAAATAAGTTTTTGACCTTTTACATAACTTGCTAAAATATCCATTGCATTTGAAAAATATTCATTCCAATCAAAATATATCTGATCTATTTCTTTCTTTACATCTATATATTTCTTTTTATGAACATCAATCTTATCAAAAAACATTTGATTTTTTATTAGTTCTTCTAATTCTATTTTTTTTTTCTCTTTATCTGATACACTTTGAATAGCTTTATCTAAAGTTTCATTCAAAATATCTTTAATAATTTTGTTTTGTGAAATATCTGTTATCTCTATATTCATATAAAAAAAAATGATACTTTTTAAATGAATTATTTACGAAATTCTTTTGGTATCAACTTCAGATGAAATAAGATAGATTGAATTTTCTGTAACAATAATATATTCTGTTGAAACTTTATAAATTTTTGAGATAGGTGATGTATATTCATCTTCACTCTTAACTATTAATTTTTCTCCTGACTCTCTAACACCAATCAATACTTCCTTATCACAAGAACCTGTCCAATAATCTAACATCACTGGCTTATCCTCAATGATAGCTAATTTTGCAACATGTTGTAAAGTTGTATTACTAGGTAACCTGTAGTCACTTTCAGTTTCATTTACTGTAGTCTCTGACATTATATATTAATTTTTAGTTAAAAAGCTTTAAATAGTTATTTGCGATTAATATAAAAATTTTAACTTTGTATAAATTATATATGAAGAATTTTGAAATTTCAAATACTCATAATTATAAAAAAAAATTTTGTTTTAATGATTATAATAAAATTTTAAATATTTATGAATCAATAATTAATGAATTTATAAATTATGCTTTATTTACATTCATAATACAAAAAAAAGAATTCCTGATTTTCATTTTAAATAGAGGCATTGAAACATTACACCATTGTTTTATACAATTATTTTTATATACTAGAAATTTAGATTTAGTAATACATCATTGTAAAAAAGCATTTTATTATTATATTGAATTTATAGGTCAAATTAATGAGGATACACATTCTTACTTACAATTAACATCCAAAGATGCAATATTATTCGTTTATAAAAAAACTATTTTTAATATTGATAACAACATCAGACGAACCTTTGTTACTAGCCAAAAAGAAAAAGAATTTATTGCGAATATTTTTAATTCTAGCAAATCTATTAATAATATAATTATACAATATCTATCCATTTATTTAATAAAAAATGAAATAAGTGATAAAACATTATATAAAAAGATGATTAAAGATACAAAAGATATTATTAGACTTTTAAAAATGAGCGAATCTAAAAAATATTTAGAAAAAATTAAAATATTTGAAAATAAAATTAAATCATTTAATTTCTCAAATAAAAAGTATATTTTGCTGTTAAAATATTTAATAAAAAAATATTTAAAAAAACAATTAAGCTTTGATAAAAATAAATTATTAAATGAAAATTTTGATATTTATATTAAAGAATTTAGTGAGCTTAAGTTTATAAACTGGTTAGTTGGAAAATAATAAAATTCGTTTTCTTTTTTTTTTTAATTTTTTCGTCTTGTCTTCTTTATAATTAATTCCTGAGTTAATTTTCCCATTTTCTTCCACCAACACTTTTTTTAGAAAATTATAAATTATATTTAGGACATTCTCGTTGCAATTTCCTACAATTAATACACTACCTGTTCTAAATATCATAAATGATATTTCCAAACATTCGTTCTCTCCAGAACCCTTACCCTTTTTATTACATCTTTTTTCACATTTACAAATACCATTATGCTCACTATTCATTTTATTATAATAAAATTTACATTGAATTCCGGGATAAGAACAAGGATCAAATACTACATGGATTTTATATTTGTATTTAAGAATCTCTGCCAATTCTTGTCTTTTTATAAAATGATTACAAGAAAAGTTTGAATTTATTAATACTGTTGATATTTTATCTTTTATGTATTCTATTTTTTCTTTATAATATGGTTGTAAATATTTTACAAGTAAATCTAGAGTTATTTTCAGTGTTGATTCTTTTTGAATTCCTGGAATTTCTAATTTTCCTGTATTAAATATCTTTACATGAATCTCTCGGAATTTTTCATATTCTTTAATTCTAATTATTAATACAAAACAATTGTAAAACGCACCCTTCCTTTTAACTCTGAAACTAATTAAATCCTTTTTTGATATACCTATATTTATTTTTCGTATATCTTTATACTTGATTTTTCTAGCAGACGGATTATCTATCTTTTGTATTTGATCTATAACTACTATATTTTTTTTGGAATTATCCTCTATTTTAGAATCAATTAATTCAGATTCTTCCTTCTTCAAACATGATACCTTCATTTGCTTTTTTAATACACCTTCTTTAGCTTCTTCATATTTTATAATCGGAATTTCCCAAAAAATATCTGATAATTTTACTGTTTTATTTAAATATCCTATTTTTGTTTTTGTTGAAATATATAATTGTCCACATTCTGGAATTTCTTCATTTTCTTTTTTTGTTGTTTGTGTATTTAAATTGTAATCATTTGTTAAGAACAAATCCCAGGCATCATCTATATCTTGCATTAATTTATTTAATATCATTTTTTTATATTATTTTAATTTTTCAATTTTTTTTTCTTTAAATAAATAAATGGAGAAACTCCAGAAAAAAATACACTACTATAATGAAGAAAATAAAAAGCAAATTTTGAGAGATATTGAGAAAGAATATTCTTTAAAAAGAAATATTAGAGGTCCTTTATCTCCTTCGCCAAATATTTTTATATCAAAATTGAGAATCCGAATGACAAATTATTATAATAATTTATATAGTTTCAATAATTTAGGAACAAAATAATCTACTAAGTAATCTTCATTAACTTCAATATTGTGTATTATGAATGACAATACCTTAAACCACGAATCATTAAATATTTTTTTTTCTGTATTAATTAGATATTTAATATAACTTTTTATGTAAAAATCTCTTTGTATATTATATTTTTTACAATCATCCACTATATATTTCTTTACGGTTTTTTCTGAACATTTTTTATTTAGAATTAGTGAAAAATTTTTCCATATTTTATCTGTTATTATATAATCTTTTTTTAAATTTTTTAATTGATTACTATTTGACTGTAAATAGTTTATCATACTTCTTATATCTGAATCAAACATATTTTGGACACCCTTTATTTTTTCTTCTGATAAATTTAATTTTTCTTTTTTTTGTATTTTATATAAGAAATTATATATTTCAATATTTGGAAGTTGACAAAATTTTAATTTTAAAAATTCATCTTTTAATGAATTATCTATTCTACAAACATAATTACATATAAGGCAAAATCTTACATTCTTATTGTAGTCCTGAATTAAATATCTTAATGCTTGCTGAGCATTTTTTGTCATATAATCTACTTCATCTAATATAACAAATTTCATTCCTGATTGAAATAATGTTCCTGTGTTTACAAACTGATATATTTTATTTCTTATTATATCTATTCCCCTATCATCGGATGCGTTTAAATGAATTTTTAAATCTTTTCTTTTTTGACCGTTTTTTTCTTGATATTTATTTATTAAATTTATTATCGTTGTTGTTTTTCCTGTTCCTGGTGGACCATAAAATAATAAATTCGGAAAATAATTTTGTTTTATAATATTTTTCATTATTTTTTTATTAGTCTCGTCTAATACAATGTCTTCCATCTTTCCAGGTCTAAATTTTTCAACCCAAGGTGTGTATTTTTTATTATTCATATAAAAGTATTTTAAATTTTATTTTTATTATAAAATTATGTAATAAAAATAACAATTAATAATTAAATAAATATGAGTGGGACACTAGATATTATTTTAGGACCTATGTACGCTGGAAAATCTACTAAGCTAATTAATATATATCGTAAGAATTCTTCATTAATGAAAAGAATTTGTGTAGTTAATTATAGCGAAGATAATAGATATTCTACAGATTCGTTATGCACGCACGATGGAGATAAAATACCTAGTGTAAAATTAGATTCATTGTCTGTTTTAAAAAATAATGATTACTTACAAAATTTTGATATGTTTATTATTGATGAAGGACAATTTTATCTTGATTTAGTAGAAGTTTGTAATTTTTTAGTTAATTCTGATAAAGATATTGTTGTAGCGGGATTATCTAGCGATTTTCAAATGAAACAATTTGGACAACTTATTAATTTAATTCCATTTTGTAATAAAGTTGAAAAAATTAGCACCCACTGTCGTTTTTGTTCAAATAGAGCATATTTTACAAAACGTTTAACAAAGGAAACTGACCAAAAAATAATTGGCAATAATATTTATGCCCCGGTTTGTAGATTATGTCACGCAAGAGAATTTACAGATGAAGAAATTGATACTTCTTATTTTTTCTAGTTATAATATATATTAATGCCTCCAAAAAAAAGAACACGTAGTGGAGAAGCTATTTTTAATCCCGATGCTTTACTTAGCCAAATGCCTAATAGTCCTGAAATTATAACAAATGAACGCTTTAGAACAGCTTCGATGGAAGAACTTAGTGGTTATTTAAATAATAGGAATCTTAATACAAATTATTCTAATTCACAACCTGGATTGCAAATTATGCAAGAACGTGATGTTCCTGCTCCCGCAGCCTCTCCCTCAAGTAGTGGAGAATCAAAAAAAAACAAAAAAAAAATTACTAGATTATTATTCACGCCCGAACCACAGATAAAACAATCAAATATAAACATTGTTTCAAAAGATAGTGGTGGAGGCCCAGCCGCACAAATGACTACTGGTAAAAATTCAGCATTTGAGTCAGTAAAATCATTAATTTTAGGTGGTAAGAAGAGAAAATCAAGACGTAAACGAAAAAGTAAAAAGAAAAAAAGAAAAACAAAAACAAAACGCAGAAGAAAGACAAGAAGAAAAACAAGAAGAAAAACAAGAAGAAAAACAAAACGCAGAAGAAAGTTGGAAAAAAATTAATCTGGTAATATTTTATCCAATTGTTCACGTATTTCCTTTGATAATTTTTCAGGTTTATCTACTTCAAACATTATTAATAAGTTACCATTTTTAGTTACATTATTACTATCAAAATGAAACCCTAAATTTTTTACAACTTTCATATATCCATCATAAATTACTTTACCATCATAATTATTAATGCTATATTTTTTACCAGATATATGTTTTAATTCAAATTTAAATCCTACCAATGATTCTTTAAATGTAATTTTTTTTTTATAAATTAAATCTAAACCATCTCTTACATATTCTGTATTATTTGTTAGTTTAATATGTATTTTGACATCTCCAGAAACGCCATTATGAATATTCCCTTGACCTCTTAGAACTAATACTGAATTACTTTTTATACCTGCTGGTATACGTGCAAGTACAGATTTAGTTTCTATCAATTTTCTATTATTTATTATAATAGTTCTATCTATCGATACTTGTTTTATTGTTCCAGACCAGCACTCTTGAATACTTATTTCTATATTTTTATTAATATTTAAAATATTATTCATATTTCTAAAAAAATGATTTTGACTTGCACCAAATCTAGGATCCATTCCAAATGCTCTATGAAAATAACCCATATTAGGAAACTGATTGTTTTCTTGTTGAGTGTTTTTTTTTACATTCAAATTAGCATCATAGTTTTTTTTTTTTATTTCATCCGATAAAATTTCGTAAGCTTTGGATATTTTTTGAAACATTGCTTTAGTTCCATTCGGTCTATCTGGATGATGTTGTAAAGATAATTTCCTATATGTTTTTTTTATTTCTTCTTTTGTACAATTTGGTTTTATACCTAATATATTATAATAGTTATCAGCCATATAATATAAACTTAATATTATTTTTTAATATTTAAACGATTGCTTAAATATTATATTAATGAAAGATATATTCCTTAAAAAATATAAACCTATAAAATTTTCTGATTTTCAAATTGAAAAGGAATACATAAATCTATTAAATTCTTTAATAAAACTTGATAATTTAAATATATTATTTATAGGAAATAGTGGTTCTGGTAAAACTTCTCTAATTGATTCTACAATAAAAGAATATTATAATACAATTAATTACAACAAAAATAATGTTTTAAACATAAATTCATTAATGGATCAAGGAATATCATATTATAGAACAGAAGTTAAAACTTTTTGCCAAACACCATCTATAACAAAAAATAGAAAAAAATTTTTGGTTTTGGATGATATTGATAATATTAATGACCAAAGCCAACAGGTTTTCAGAAATTGTATCGATAAATATGGTAATAATGTTCATTTTATCGGTTCTTGTAAAAATATAAATAAAGTTATTGAAAGTATACAATCAAGAACTATACTTATAAAAATTAAGGATCCAAATAAAAATAATATTAAAACCATTATTCAAAAAATAATGAATCACGAAAAAATTAATATTACTCCAGATGCTATTGATTTTCTTATTATAATTTCTAATAACTCAATAAGACAAGTAATTAATTATATGGAAAAATTTAAATTACTTGGTGAAGATATAGACCTTAAAACTATTAAAAATATATGTACCAATATTAGTTTTTATGAATTTGAAATATTTACAAATTTATGGAGAAATAAACAAATTAAGCATGCTTGTGTTTGTTTAAAAAAACTATACGACAAAGGATATTCGGTTATCGATATACTCGATAATTATTTTAATTTTATTAAGATACAAAACAATATTTCTGAAGATTTGAAATGCAAAATAATTATAAAAATATGCAATTATATCAGAATTTTTAATGTATTACACGAAGATGAAATAGAACTTTGCTTTTTTGTATGGGAACTTTCCAATATCAAATAAAAATAAAATCTATATATAATATTATATGCCTAAAGTAAGAAGTCAAATATTTAGAAAACATTTTAGTAAACAAATTTTATTAGATTTTATAATAAAATATTCAGAAAAAAGAAAGAATCAATATATTTTTTCTAATATTTCTTTTAAAAAGGCACAGTATAATGAAGATATAGCACCAATCATAGATTATTTAAAAGATTTTTATTATAATGCTAAAAAATTTTATATACAACGAAAGATGAATTATAAATACTTTCTTACTATTATAAGACAAGTATGTAAATTTCATTGTATACCATTTACATCTAATATTAAATATTGTAATTCAACATATGAGATACAATATTCTATTTTTATTTATGAAGAGAAATAAGTAACATTTTTGCTGCATTGTTATTAACTTCATTTAACTCATTTTCATTTACTTTTGCAAACCAAGAATATTTTTGCCTTTTTAATAACTCATCTTCATCTATATATAATCCTTTTATATTACCATCAAACTCTATAAAACTGTCATTCATTATATCATCTAGGTATATTGCTTTACCGCATTTGTTTCTTGCACCGAAATATTTTCCATTTATAATATTTATTTTATGTTCTTGACTCATTTTAAATAAATATTTATTTGCCTTTCCCAAAAATTCTATCTCATTTGTGCTATCATCTTTATTAACAAGTTTTAAATAATTTATTAATTCTGATATTTCATTGCATCCTTTTTTACATCCAATTATTTTCATACTAGGAAATAAATCTGTATCGAATGATGTATTACTTCGATTTATTAATTCTGCTGAAAATATATTATTATTGCTTAAACCTTCATTATATAAGTCCTTTAAACTTGCTGTTACTATGGTTGAATTTGGTAATAACATTCCACCATAGCTTTTCAATAATTCACATAATGCGATTGTTCTTGTGTGCTTTTTAACTGGGTCTGGTAATTTTGTTATATCTAAGTTAAAATCTGGTATTAATTTATTAAACGACTTGTCATCAATCAAACATATATAAAAATCATTACTATTATGCTTAATTATTGTCTTTACGCAAGAAAATATATATGGTTGGTTTAACTGTTCTGTGTTTCTACTCGAAAAAGAAAGCCATTCTCTAGAATTTACATTATATTTTGTATGTATCCAAATTATCGGTTTGCTTGTTAATTTTTTATCATTATTCAATAAAAACCCTTTCATCGCATCATATTTATTTAGTTCTTCATCTCCTACGTATTTAAACTTATATCTATCATATAAGTATCCTAAAAGTGTTAAAAATATAAAAATTGCAAAAAATTTGAACATCTTATATATATATCAACACTTTTTTAATTTTTTAATAGGTTCAACTCAGACCACCACTCTTTATTTTTCTTTTCTATTTCTTCATCCCTTTTCAAAATCTTAAAAGCACGCCTTGCATCATATTCTTCTGTTGCCTTTTTTTTCTGATTTAAATATTCCTCTGCTTGCCTTAAAGCACTTGGTGTCCTAGAATCATTTAATTGAGTCGCTCTATGACGTTGATAACTATCTACACTATTAAATTTTAATCTGTTATCATAATCTTCTCTTGTAACCGGAACAACTGTTTCTGTATGTGCACGCTTTAAATCATCATATTGTAATTTACTAAATATTCTTGATGAATAATATTCCGGTTTTTCTCCTAGTAAATTATGACCAATCCCATCTGTTTCTAAATCTGTTTCTACATCTCTATGTTTAACTAATGCACGACTCTCCCTCTTCTTTTTATAAAATATTTCATCAAATTCATTTTTTGTTACTTGTTTTACATCTTTTTCCTCTGTGTTTCTATACCATTCATCATAACCGTCTCCTTCTTCGTCATCTAATTTATGCTTGTCAAACATCTTATTAAACCATTTATTAAAATCCGACACCTTCATTCCATTTAATTTTTCAATTAATAAACCTTTATCTATATCTTTCTCATCAACTATATATTCTGTATTTTTTTCGTTTTTTCCCTTTCTAAATTTATATACTCTCTCTACCATTTTGTAAGCATTCATTAAAAATATAAATATATTTCTATCTAAATCACACTTGTCTGGATGTGTTTTTAAAACCATTCTATAAGCCAAACCTAACTCTTCTTTATTAAAATTATAATCAAGTTTAAATAAAGCTAATAAATCATCTAAAGTATAATTGTCCAAATCTAAATCCAAACAATCCATATATATATTAATCTTTAATTTTTGTTCTATATTCTTTATTTTTTAATAAACATAATTCATATACCAATCTTTTATTATTACAATATTCCATATTATAATTATTTATTCTTAAACATTCAATCAGTTGTTTTTTTTTACTAATACAAGGAGAATATTTATTTTCTTTTTTATCTAAACTCGATAATGCATATGCTGATAATATTTTATTCCTCATTTATAATATTTATAATATATTTTAAAATCAAAATATTATAATTCCTTTTTTATTTCTTGTAAGAATTTTTCTACTCTTTTAATTACACCACCTATTACTGTTTTTTGTAATTCTCCATTTTTAAAATAAAATAATTGCGGAATACTTGTTACTTTTAAATGAGACGCTAAGTCAAACCCCACATCTACATCTAACTTTATTACTAATACTTTTTCTGTTAATTGTTCCTCTATAAATTCATTAAAATATGGGTCTATCAGTTTACAAGGACCACACCAGTCTGCAAAAGCTTTTACTATAACTACCTGCTCTCTTCCAAGATTTTCTTTAAACTCGTTCCTGTCGGTTAACACAATTACACGTGCTGGCATTTTAATTATATATAATATTTCTTTTTTATTTTCTTTTTTTCTTTCTTCTTTTCTTTTTGCTTTTTCTTCTCGTGCTTTTTTTTCTTTTGCTTTTTTTTCTTTTGCTTTTTTTTCTTTTGCTTTTTTTTCTTCTTCTTCTCTTTCGTCCACCTAATCTATTTCCTGACTGGTTACGAATAACTACTATTTCTTTTATTGCATTTGTTATATTTCCATCATATTCTTCTCCATTATAAAAACTCAAGGCAAAATTATCCCATCTAACACTATAATGTGATGACACTTTTTCTTCCTCGTCATCCTCATCTTCATTAACAAGTGTATCAAATGTCTCTTTAATAATATGCTCCGGTAAATATGCTTCATAAAGGTTAAATCTTAATACATCTCCATTTTCTTGCTCATCACCTTGTATATGTAAAAATTCGTCCAACAGATCTTGTTGGAAAGATTCAGGTATTTCATTAAAATTTATTACATGATCTTCTAAATCAATCTTATATTTTAAAACTATATACACATCTGCACTATTTTGTTTTGTTAGTGGGTGACCTCTTAGTCTTAATCTTACATAACCAATTTTACTAGGTAATGTAATATAATTATCTTCTGTAGTGTAAATACGATAAATATATGATGAAGACATTTAATATAAATAAATATTATTTTACTACTATATTTATCAACTTTTCCATATTTATTTCCGGTAACTTAACATGTCCCTCCCAGAAATATCTACAAAAAGTCCACTCTATATCAAAATTCATATTATAACATTCGTTAAACTCTTTTTTTACTTCCTCTTTTATTTTTTTCGGTATTAAATCCATACTACTTTCTGGTAACACATAACATAATTGTGCTATCTCTGGTATTGCTTTATTGTCATTTTCTTTTATTAGTGAAACTTCCCAAGAAGGAGTAAAATTTACCAGATCTTTCAATAAAGGAGCATAATTATAATTATATTTCCAAGACCAATCAATACAGTCATTTGTATAATAATTCATTGTCCACTCTAAACCTTGTAAATAATTCATACAAATCTTTTTCCTATAATAATTATTTATATCGATATCAAATAACGTTTTATAATATCTTTGTTCCCAATTTGGGTTATAAGGATCTATATATATTTCATTATCCCGATTTTTTATTGGTATATCATTTAATTTATCTATCATCTTTTCATATTTTTTTGTTCGTTTTTCTAATTTTTCATTGTGTTTGTATTCATCCATTATTCTATTATATTCATTTTGTGAAAGATACTCAATAAATTTTTTTACATTTCCCCAATATATTTCCTTACCATCCGTTAGATTTCGGTTTCTTCTTCCTAATACATTATAATATGCAGCTTTTAAAATATGTATAGCACCATTTCTTATTGGTAGAGATGGAAAATGTGGCATAAAATCATTTCCTAAAAAGAAACATAAGAATATATAATCATATAATTTATTTTTTTCTTGGATATTATTTGCTTCTCTTTGACCATTCATTTCATAAATAATATATTTTGCTAATTCCGGTATATCTAAATAATAATTGCTATTTGGTTCAAGGTCACTATTTATTGATTTAATAAAGTCTGGTGTTTCTCTGAACAAATAAATTTCATTTGAAATTGGTATATGATTTAAACATAACATTATTAAATCCGCATCTAAACCATATATCATTGTTACTTCTTTTCTATGTCTATCTTTATTATTTCTAATATAAGAAAAAATTTTATGCTCACCCTCCCCTGGTTCACTTGAATCTGATACAATAATATTACTATTTTTTTTATAATTATTTTTAATCCGTTTTCCTAATTTATTCATAAAATTAGTTCCTGGTGTAATTGCTGTTTTATCCCAGCCTTTTTCTTTATCATCTTTCAATATTTTTTCAAGAGCTGATTTATACCTCCTATTACGTTGTTGTTTTAATTTCGCTGTTGGTGCTACACCATCAAATGCTACAATAACCTTACCCACTGGTTTTATTATTTTTATATATTCATTTATTTTTTTTATTACCTCTTTTATTAATTTTGTCTCAAACTGATTTTGATTTAATTTTCCATAATCAGTTTGTATTTTATAAAAACTATCATATATAATTGAATTACTATCCATATATAAATTATTTATCTTGCGTTGATTGGAAATTATTTTCTTTATTATTTTGGAGTGATTTTTTACTATATAAGAAAAGTAGCTAGGTATTCCCATTTTATATAATTCAAAAAATAGTTTTATATCATTTTCATAATTTATTTTGAATTATGTAATTATAAATCGGGAGAAAAAAGTAATTATTTAGGGTAAAAAAAATATAATCTATAGATATATTATATGAAAAATATTAAAATTAAGAAAAAAAGTATTTCAAAAAATGATAAATCTAAATTTATCAAAAAGAAAGTACTTTTTTTCCAACAAATGATTACTGACACAATTATTTATATTCAAAAATATAAAGCAAAGGAATTAATAACAATAAATGAACTTAATATTTGCATTCAATCATTGGAGCATATATTTGATGAATTAAATAAAATAGAAATATTATTAAATAATAAAAAAAAAGACTTTGAATCAATATTAAATTTATTACAAAAAATAAATAATGACATATCTGTTACATTTCGTTCATTTGGAACAAAAAATTTATCTGATTTACTAGTGGTATCAATGGGTGTTGATTTTATTGATACTATATTATCGGATGATATGCCTGTATATGATGTTTTAAATAAATATATGCATCCAATTGGATACAAAGTTATGAGTTGGAATAATGATAAAAAAAAACCTAAAATAATAGCGAAAAATAAAATTGTTGAAGATTTTATTATTGTAGACAGAGCAAAAAATTTTGACTGTTTTGATTTAGCTAGAACATCCGAAAATTTCCAAAAAAAGGTATATGGTATTAAAATAGCAGTTCAAAATAATAAAGAAAAGAAAACGATTATTATTTCGGGGATTATTGATGATATAACTGTCAACTGCATTAATGATAACTTTGTTAAAGAAAAGGTAAAAATTTTAAATGATAATAAACCTAACGAACCTGAATTTCAAAGTGAAGATTATATAAGATTTATCGATAGTTTAACAATCAAAGAAATATTAATTTATAGAAAAGATGAATTATTCCAAAAATATATTGGATATTTAAATCAAACATTACTTTTTAAACAAAAATCTATTTCACAAAATGTAAGAGAATTTATAAGTAGTGAATTATTTGGACAAAGAAAAATGCTCATCCAATTGTTAATTAAATATAATGACCCTGAATTTCAATATTTAGCGTATTTACTTTATGACCTTTTATCAAATGATAACAATAATGCCATTGATACACAAGAACAATCTATTCTTTTTGATAGTTTACCTTGGTCTATTAAAAAATATTTTAAAGAAGCAATGAAAACAACTATAAAATATACAAGAAATTTATCTAAATTTGAAACTGCAAATATTCCTCTTGAACAACAAATTTGTTTATTAAAAGCTAATGATAAAGTTAAAGAAAAAGCTATGGTTAAGCTTAAGGAAGTAAAAGCAAAATCAGAAGACTCTGGTTCAAAAGCTAGACAATTTTTAGAGGGACTACTTAAAATACCTTTTGGTATATTTAAAAAAGAACCTATATTAACATACGTTGATGATATTAATATTAAATTTAAAAAACTTATTGATAACCAAATTATTAAAAAATATATTGATAAAAAAGAAAAATATAATATGATTGAGATTAATAAATTCAATAAAAATATAAAAACAGTTATACTGCCTAAAATAAATCTTAATTTTATTAATAATCTTAAAAAATTTTTGACTAATGTTAAAAGAGATAAATTAGTTGAAAATATTTGTTTTTTAAATATTATGATTAAAAATTCAAATATAAAACATCAAAGATTATGTCATTCTGGTAAAAAAACATCTTATATGAAAAATGTTATTAATAATTTTATAGATAACACCAAAAATAACAAAGTTGTTATTGATTTTTTATCTGACTCATTTAAAGATAAAATTTCTGATACTAGACCTACTAATATTATCTCAAATATTAATTTTATAGACAATAAAAGTGCAATTCTTACAAAAGGTATGTCAAAAATTAAGGATATATTAGATGGTTCCGTGCACGGTCACGATAATGCTAAAAGACAAGTAGAAAGAATTATTGGTCAATGGATCAATGGAGAATCAAATGGTTATTGTTTGGGATTTGAAGGACCACCTGGAGTTGGAAAAACTTCATTAGCAAAAAATGGTATATCTAAGTGCTTGATTGATCACGATAATAAACCACGCCCATTTTCTTTTATTGCAATTGGTGGTTCATCTAATGGAAGCACATTGGCTGGACATAATTATACTTATGTCGGTTCTACTTGGGGTAGAATTGTTGATATTCTTATTGAAAATAAATGCATGAATCCAATAATATTTATTGATGAACTTGATAAAGTAAGTCGTTCTGAACACGGTAAAGAAATAATTGGTATTCTTACACATCTTGTTGATTCTACACAAAATGATAGTTTCCAAGATAAATATTTTAATGGCATTGATTTAGACTTAAGCAAAGCATTATTTATATTTTCTTATAATGACCCTTCAGCAGTTGATAGGATTTTACTTGATAGAATACATAGAATTAAATTTAAAAATTTAGATATAAAGGAAAAAATTACAATTACTAGTAAATATTTACTTCCTGAAATATTTAAAAAACTTGGATTAATAGATTCTATTTTATTTGATAAAAATATTATTTCCTATATTATATCACATTATACCTATGAAGCTGGTGTTAGAAAACTAAAGGAAATTCTTTTTGAAATTTGTAGTGAAATAAACCTTAAAATTTTATCTAATGATGTTTCAAATAACTCACTACCTATTCATATTACTAAAGAATTAGTACAAGATTTTTTAAAGGAACGTCACGAAATAAGATTCAAAAAAATACACGAAAACCCACTTGTTGGTTTAATATCCGGTCTATGGGCCAATGCACACGGAAAAGGTGGTATTATCCCTATTGAATCTTCATTATTTCCATCACAGAATTTTCTTGATCTTAAACTTACTGGCATGCAAGGTGATGTTATGAAAGAATCTATGAATGTTGCAAAAACACTCGCTTGGAAACTTACAAAACCTGCAAATAGGAAAAAGCTACTAACTAAAATCAAAAATTCCAAATTACAGGGTATACATATTCATTGTCCTGAAGGTGCTACTCCAAAGGATGGACCATCTGCTGGAACTGCTATTACTGTTTGCATGTATAGTTTATTTAATAATATTAAAATTAAAAAAGATATTGCTATTACAGGAGAAATTAATTTACAAGGTAAAGTTACTGCAATTGGTGGACTACCACTTAAAATTCTTGGAGGCATTAGAGCAGGAGTTAAATATTTCTTATTTCCCAATGAAAATAAAGATGATTTTGATAAATTTATGGAAAAATATAAAAATACTAAAACTGTTGAAGGAATTAAATTTAGAGCTGTTGATAATATCGATGAGGTTTTTAAAGAAGTTTTTGTATAATTAAAAAAATATTATTTTATATATTATATATAATAATATGCCTATTTTAAGAGGTCCTTATACTTATCTTAAAACACTTGTTGTATTTGCACCTATACTCATTTCAAGCGGAACCATTTTTCTATCTGCTTATAATTTTGATTCTAAAGCTATTGCTTATCTTATTGGTTTAGTAGTTAACATTGTCTTTGGTTATGCCGTTTCATTAATTATACCTTGGGCTAAACCTGGCTTTGATTATGGTGGCGCAAATGGAACCGCTCGCGTAGTTCAACGTGACCGCGTTGGCTCTGTTAACTGTAATATTGTTGGAACTAATACTAGCTGGGGAAAACACGGCTATGGAAGTTGCCCTGATACACACGCACTCTTTTTCTCTTTTACATCTATTTATGTTTTACTTAGTACTATTGTTAATGGTGGCGCCAGTGGTTGGTTGTCTGCTCTGCTTTATTTCTTAACAATATTAAGCGCATTGTTTAGAGTAATGGGAATGAATTGCTGTAGATGGAAAGATATAATTATAGGTATAACTGTTGGAACTATTGTTGGATGGCTTTGGTTTAGTGCTGTAAAATATACTGAAGATACACATAATCTTACATTAACTTATTTTAATGAACCACCTGATAATGAGAAATGCAATTTAACTAATAATACATATAAATGCAATATTACTAAATCTTCATGATTCAAATTTATCCTTATTATTATCAAACCATTTAGTTAGCCGGGCTGCTAATGCTTTTCTCTGCTGTTGTGCTCTTATTTCGTTCAATGTTTGACTATTAAGCGCAGCATTATATTTCTTTGTATATGTTATTTTAAAATGTGCAAACGCTTGATTTAAATTTTTTTTCTTATAAATATCATAAAATTTCATATTAAATTTTTGTTTTCCTAATTTTAAATTTACCGTGTTATGAAAATGTATAAACATTGCTATAAATTCTTTTTTTGTAGGAACTGTTTTAAAATTTACTTTTTTTAAATAAAAATGTGCATCCCTACTACATATTGGACAAGGTAATAAATTACATATCTCATTTATCATTCTTATGAGCGAATCTCTCTGAACTAAATAATAATCTGGTTTTATTTTTTCTGCTAATGTATGAAAAAATATCCAACAAGGCGTTCCCCAAAAAGCTGACATCTTTATATAATAAATATAAAGACTTTTTTATAATTAAACTTAAACTTAAATATGGAATTAGAAATTCAAAATAATTTTAATACAATGCTTCTTGCTATGATTTCTGAAGAAGATAATTATCATGATAATGTATGTTTAATTGATGGTTCACAGCTTGATGATAACCATATCAAACTATCTTGTTCTCATACATTTAATTATTCTAATATTTTTGAAGAAGTAAAAAAACAAAAATTAAAAAAAAATCATTTAGAAACTCAGTATTTGCGCTCATATCAAATTAAATGCCCATATTGTAGAACAACGCAAAATGGAATTTTACCTTTTAAACAGGGTTTTGATAAAATTAAATATGTAAATACACCTGAAAAATATGTTATCAAAAATAATAAATGTTCTTATATTTTTAAATCAGGTAAAAGAAAAGGCCTACCTTGTAATAAGGATTGCTTCTATGAGTGTTGTTCATCACATCTTAAAATTAAAAATAAGACTAAAAACAAAATTATTAAAAATAAATATTCTGATATTCCACCTGATAATAGATGCAAACACTTACTTACTTCTGGAAAAAATAAAGGGTATTACTGTGGTTGTAAACTTAAAGAACAATATTTACAACACGGATTTTGTGGTAAACATATTAAAAAGCATATTAAAAAATAAATATTTAGAATATTTATATGGCTGATAGAGAAAAACTAATTAAAAATATTACAAGATGGGTTCAAATTGATGACGATATGAAAGAATATAGAAAAGAATTAAAAAACTTAAGAGTTGAGAAGAAAGATATTACATCTCAACTTGTTGAAGTTATGAAATCTAATGATATTGACTGCTTTGATATTAAAAATGGTCAGTTAATATATACTAAAAATAAAACTAAAAAACCTCTTTCAAAGAAACATCTTTTAGCATCTCTTAGTAAATATTTTACTAATGACCCCAATATGGCTAAAGATATTAGTACTTATATTATGAATAGCAGAGAAGAAAAAGAAAAAGAAAGTATAAAAATGAAAATAAAAAAATAATTATAATATAATATGAATGTTCAATCAAAACATATTTCTAAAATTAGAAAATCAAAAATAAAAAAAAGCAAAAAAGAAAATAAAACTATTAAAACCAAAATTAAAATTAAATCTCCTGATATTATTATTGAACCACCAAAAACTTTTTTTAAAAAGGGAGAAAAATTTTTTTATAATATTTCCGATATTTTACAAAAAAATACTAAGAATATTTCTAAAAAAATAGATAAAATATTTGTTTGTATTTATTTAATAATTAATGATGGAAATAGAATTAATGTTTCTATACCTTTCTTAAAGTATTTGCTTTTCAAATATAATACAAATGCTAAAAACATAAACGATACTTGTATTTTCCCATTTGTTACTACTAATAATAAAAATTACAATACGAATGCTGATTCACTCGTTAAACAATTATTAGGAACCAAAATTACCACTGATGGATTTATTGAACATAAAAACAACCTTTTCTTTTTTTATAACTATACCAAAAAAACTAATCCAATTATTTATATTCCTAATAAAAAAAGGAATAACCAACTTTGGTGGGCTACAATTGATGAAATTTGTAATCAAAAAAGAATTATTCATTTTCCTATTCATAAATCTGTTACTATGTTATTTATTAGTTATCCTAATCTTATCTATATTAAAGATGCAAATGGTTCTAACTTTGAAATACCTATTACTGCTTATTATGGAGACTATTATAAGTTTATACCTATAATTGCTACTTTAGGACAAAAAATTGCTAATCCTAAAAAAGCCTATGATAAGTTTTTTTATGTTACTAGTTATGAAAAAGCTATACGATATGCTTGTTGGACATCTAATTATTCATCCAGATATCTCGATGATAAATTAATTACCAATGAACACGGAAAATATAAAAAAGGGAATATTATTCGATTTGCTGTTTTTATGCATAAAACATATTGTCAGAGAAACTTTCTTACAGAAAAAGAACTTAAGAAATGGAAATGGAATGAAAAATTTGATAGTTTATATGTAGGAAGAACAAAAAAAAACGATGGATCGTTTTTATCTATATTTCCAAGATATATTGTTAAAGATTTTTCACAACACATCCCTCTAACTGTTCACGACATTAACCCAGACAAAGTTCCTGATGTGTGGGACCCTAATTTTGATTATAAAATAGAATAATTTTATTTTAATTATATATATGAAAGCAATTAAAACTGGTCTATATATACTTTTTGTATCTCTATTCTTTTATGTTATACCTTTGGTTTTTACGAAAATTAATTCATCGCAAACTAAACCTTACCTTATTTCCACAATTACATTATTACTTTTAAACGCTATTTTACCCGAAAAATAATTATAAAAAATTGATATTAAAAAATTATTTATAATTATTAATTAAAATATGGAACGTAAACTTAACTCTAAAGCCAATGTATACTTTACTGAATTTAAAGAACATATAGTCGAAGCTATTAACTCACTAAAAATTGAAGAAAAATACAAACTCCCTATTATTACTAGCGTATATAATTATAAACGTTTCGAAATTACTAAAACAGACCTTCAAAAAAGAAAAAGGATTAAGAATTCTGTTCCACTACACGAACGCTGTTGTGCTCTTAGAGCATCTGGTGAACAATGCACTAGAAGAAAAAAAGAAGAACAAATATTCTGTGGAACTCATATAAAAGGAACTCCTCACGGTGTTGTTGATATTAATAAAGAACAACCTAAAATTACAAAAATTAAAGTATGGCAACAAGATATTAATGGTATAATCTACTTTCTTGATAAAAATTTTAATGTTTATGACCCACAAGATGTGCAGCAAAATATTATGAATCCTAAAATTATTGCAAAATATAAAGTTATTGATGATAGATATATTATTGAAAACTAATTAAATACTACATAACACTATTAATAAATATGGATGATATCTTCAAACTTCCTAATTATGATATTGATTTAATTAATGAAACTTATAAAATCGAATCTAAAAGATTTAGAAATGAGTGTCTTATGTATCTTGAATATAGAGAACCCCATAAAACTTTTATTTGGACTTCCGAACCTAAAAAAAGTCTCATAAGGTTAATTGATGTTCTTTCTCAACGTAATAATTATTTAAATTCTAATAATGACACGGATATTGCTGTTTTTCTTATGAAACTTCCTAATAATAAATTTTCATTTCCTATTAAAATTTTAAAATCTAATACATATCCATTTAGACCTCCTAAATTATTTATTAATGATGAAGAATATTTGAATAAATTTTCTTCACTTTTTTATAGTTCTACATATTTTAAAGAAGTCTTCAAAAAAGAATGTATGTGTTGCAGTACAATAATTTGTCCTAAAAATTGGGGACCTTCATATGGGTTTAGTCATATTTTTGATGAAATTTATGAGATTATACAAAAAATTAACACTTGTAAAGAGCTATTTTTTTGTGATAAAATTGTTGAACAAACATTTGGACATTATGTTCCTATTAGAGAATTTATTATTTAATCATCCTTACCCCTGCCTGTATCATTTTCACTATCCTTTTTTTCTGGTTTTGGCATATCTTCAGGTATTATTTCTTTTGCCTTTATCCTAATATACTCTATAATTGGTTTACAATTATAATATGTTCCTACATACACTCCAGTACCAAATCCGCATAAAAATTGCCACATCGTATATATTAACTTTATAGTTTTTTTTTATTATATTTTAATATATTCATTCTGAAAATAATTAAGCATTTAAATAATATGAAGCGCACCATATTAGCCAGAATGGTGCTATTTTCATATCAATATGCGCCATTAATGCTATTAATAAACCCAATAAAGCTTGTTTTGTTGATTCCTTCCTTCTTTTACCCTCTTTTGTATTATCACCTGAATATAACATAAAATATGAAAAAATCATTACCACACTTATATTTATAATAATCGCAGGATTACTAAATAGTTTTATAAATTTTGCTAATTTGTTTTTATCTTTTAAAATTATCATTATTGTAACTATCCCTATTATGGCGAAACTTGCAAGTCCATCCATTGTCAACATTTATTATATATTTAAATTTTATTTTTTTATTTTTTTTCATCTAGTAAAACATAATAACCACTTGTCATTGAGGCAGATGTGAAAAAATGCCACCAAGCATGTAAATTATATGCTTTTACATAACTACAGGCTAATTGATCTAGTAACCAACAACTTAATCCAAACAAAAAAGAACATATGTAAAAATTTACATATACTTTGTTTCTTTTTTTCATATTTTTTCTTGCTTCTTTTACTATAATTAATTGCATAACAGTAAACATTATTAAAAATATACAAAATGTATTCCATAAATATAAATATAACCCAATTATAATTATCAAAAAATCATAAGGTAATTGTGGTTTAAATTCTTTTATTGTCATATAACTTAGACATAACATTGATATTTCATCTAACCATTGACCATAATATCTTAATGTTCCATGCAAAAGAGATGAACCCAAAGCAAGAAAAAATAAACATATTGAAATATTATTTATCCTAGTTTTACTATATATAATAGCTGGAACTAAATAAAACATACAGGACCACGTATTATAATATTCTGCCACATATTGGCTTTCTACATATTTATCTTCACAAAAAAATACACTAGAATCTTGTTGACCCCAAAACATTTAATATTATTATTATTGTAATTCTAAATGATTTAATAATATTAATTATCTGCTATCTCATTATTTTGAATATCATTATATTCTGATTTCCAAAATTGACCCCAAGTTGATTGTTGTTTATCTATATGATTTTTTACCTCCATTTGTGCTAATTCCTTTACCTCTTCTTGGCTGGCTTCTTGTTTAACACTCGTCTCTACTTTATTCTCTTCTTGTTCTACAACTTTTTCTGTTTCTTCATCACTATCTTCTATTTTTTTTAAAAAGACGCCTGCTACTTTTGAATCAGTTACCTTTGTTCCTGTTACCTTTGAATCATAATCATGAACATCACTGTCTATAATTTCTGGTGTTTCTTGCACATTTTGCCATCCTAAATAAGCGGCTACAGCTGCTAATGCGCCAATACCTACTGTCAATACTTTTGTAGGAGTATCCATATATAATTTCTTATTAGCTTAATATTAAATCATTTTTACGCAAAATATTTTATAAAATTGAACATTTTATTTTATAGTTTTTTATTACTAAAAAAAAATGCCTACTCGTTCTGGTAAATATTATCTTATTTGGCACAAGTGTCATTCTTGTCCGGGCAATCCAAGATATTATTCTCACAAAAACTTTGATTATAAATGTAGCTCATGTTGGGAATATTGTGTAAAAAATGGTATAATGACAAGTAAAGAGTTTGGTGATAAATGTAGACAATGGGCAAAGGATAATATAGTAGATGAAGATTTGCGAAAATTTATTTTGAAAAATAAAAATATTACAGACCAACATTTATTTAATTTATTGACTGGAATATTACAAAATACTGGAAAATATATTTCTGCTGAAACTGGTTTAGAACTTTTCAAGGCAAATCCATCGAATAACCGGGGACATATACTTGGTTCATTTATTGCGGATTGGTGGGAGATTAAGTCATCAAAAGTAAGTGAAGATAAAAAGTGGCCTGGATATATGGATTGCTATTATGGATTTTGGAGTAATCCAATTGAAGATTGGTCTGGAATTAATACTGCATCTATTCCACCAAAAATGCCTCGTGGTCATAAAAATACGATGATTAATAATACGATTATAATGGGTATTAATTATTAAACATTATAACACAATTTATTTAAAAAATATTTTTTATTATACATTATAAATGGAAAGACTTAATCAACAAATTAAAGATATGATGCATAAAGCATTTTATGATCTATTAGAACAAAAAGTAGCTGACCCACCTGACCACGAATGGATCACAAGACTTTATAAAGAAATTAGAGATAGACTTTGTAATATTCTAGAAATGTTAGGTAAAAAAGGTTTATATATTTATACTGAAATACAAGAATCTATGGATGTTGAGCTTTTTGAACAAATGATTAAACATAATGCTTTTAATTATGAAGATTTTTATAAATTAATTGAGTATGTTTTCGCTAAGTGTAAACAACTTGGTTCTCCTGCTAGAGACCTTGAGACTAAAGAAAAATTAGATGAAATTAAAGAATTTATCAATAGTGGTAATGCTACATTTGCTACTGTAGTTCCTATGTTTATTAAAAATGCAAATCATTGTATAGATAATATATATGATGATTTGAAGAAACTTAAGGAAAGAATAGTGCCTAACCAATCTAACTCTCAGTAGATTCCTTTTCTGTTACTGCTTTCATTTTTACTAGTCTGAATAGTCTACGATATTTCTTTTTTCCCTCTTTATCATATCCTGCGCTCTGCCTAACTGGTTTCATTGCATAATGACAACTCTTTAATACCTGTCTAACAAGATTTAATAATGGCCATTTTTGTTCTAATTCTGCACTTTTTTGTAATGATGTTAAAGATGAAGATGAAAATTTTTTCTTTAAAATTACAATATCTTCTTTGACAGATTCATAAACTGTATTATCTAACAATATATCTCTGGGTATTAACATACCTTCTAATCCATCTTCTGTTGAAACAACTAATTTACATTTATTTAAAAAAGCTAATACTTCGTTATCCATTATATATTTACAAATAGAAATGTTTAAATATATAATATTTTAATACTTATTTTATGGATTTACTTCAAATGTTACATCTTTAGCATATCCTTTATGTCCAGATGACCTCCTTTGATGACTCCATAATTCTATTTTATCTGTTTTGCCTTGTTCTGGAACACCACCACACCGTGTCGTTCCTCCTTCACCTGCAGGCATTGTTGTGTATGGCCAGGATCTGCTTCTACAAACCATTTCATTATTAAGGTCATACTCGTAACATGTCTTGTTTGGTTCTTTCCCCACACAGTAGTGATTATAATCAACAGGTCCTGATGTACTCTCTGTTTTATAGCCTTGTCGTTGGCTGTATGAAAGCATACCTCCATTTGTACCGTGCTCCAGCCGCTTATGCCAACTTCTTTTACCTTGATATGAACCGATTGCCATTATTTCACCATAACTTTTACCTCCCCAACCTTGATCTTTCATTTTACCTGTCATACTAATAGATGTAACGATTTCGGGTTTTGCCATTGTTCTACTTATAATAATTTTTTTTAAAAATTGAAGTTTTTTTATCCAAGCGTTTGGAAATAACTAAAGAAAGATGCCGAGCCTCATTCTTACTAACGTGTTGACAAAACAAGGTCCAAAAACATTTACGCTGAGATGGAATGAATCACAAACTGAAACTATTTCTTGGAATACGATATATAATTTTATCTATAAAAAAACAGGTATAGCAAAAAAATATTTTAAGCTTAGAGGTCTAGAACAAATGATTTGCTTTAGAAAACTTGATACTTACACACCATTTAAATTAAATGATTATGCAATGAAAAATGGAAATGGTCAACTAACAAATGTTGGAGTCATAACAACTGAATTAGATTGGTATTCAATTATGAAAATTCGCGATAACAGTGGATGTATTCATCTGTGGTGAAGAGTATTCTTGAAATTTGCTCTACATAAAGGACACTCTATAATTGGATTACTATTAAATGACAAGCAGAAACACTTGCAACAAATGCTATGACTACAATTATCGCCGTGTATTAATTCACTATTTTTTTTATCTTCCTGACAAACAGGACAAGTTACTTTCTGTTCCTTTTTACAACTCGGACAGCTATTGCATTCAATTGGGTCTAAATCAGTTCCAAAAGATTCTTTATGACATTCACTACACATACCATAACAATCATGATGCATACATTTAATTTTAACTGTTGTAAATTTTAAACAAACAGAACAAGTTTTTTTAGAAAATGATGATGTGTGAAATTGTTTTAACATCTCTTGCATTACATCTCTTTGTATTCTTGAATCATAAGAAGACCATAAATGTGACATAAATGCCTCATCTCCATTTGTTTCATTATTTTTTTTTAGTTTATTAATCCTTTTTTTTGCTCCTTTATATTTTTTATAAAGTATTTTATATTGTTTAGCTATTTCACTTCTATTGTCTTTTAGTTTTTGTGCTCCAATAGTATCTATTCGCATCCATTGATATCTGCCATAATTTTTAAAACATAAACAAGGCATTTCCGCAAAATGATTTTTACTCCAATTATCGTTTCCTGTATAAAATCCAATTTTACCAGATAGACTTTCGCCAATTTCTTCTGTTGGACAAATATCTTGGAATTCAATAAATAATGCCATTTTTTATTTTGTTTTTGTAAACTTTTTATTATTTTTTTTGATATCAATTTTTTACTGAAAAAAAGGCACGACCCATTTTGGAAAAAAGGAACTAAAAAAAAGGCACTAAAATCAATTTCAACGGTTTTTTAAGACGTATTTTATTGTAAAGAATTTTCTATTTCTATTTTTATTTTTAAAGCATTATCGTAATAAAAAAATAAAAAATCGTTGAAATTGTGTGTAACAAAAAATAAAAATTACACATTTTTTTTTCTTATCAAGTTGGTTTGTTTTTGAGCTTTTTTTAAAACAAAATTTTTATTTATTTTTTTACCTTCAAGTATCACTACTATTACAAAAAAATTTTAATAAAATATTAGGTCCCTACAAAAACACCATTTTCAATTTCAACGGCACTTTTGTTATTGTTATGTATACAAAAAAAGTGAGTTACTAATAATGTCTGTTATGAATGTTCATCTTAAAGACTAGAGGTTTTGTTGATTTTGTGTGTCACAATTTTTTTTGAAAAGGTCAAAAAAAGCCAATAGTTAATTCATCTAAAACCCGTTTTTTTAATTGTGTATTATTTTTTTACTACAAAGTATGTAGTTCGGCTACTTTTTTGAAAAAAAGGCTTAGGTCCCTACTAAAACCGATTTTTACCCCAAAAAACCCTTACCATAACTTTTTCAACTTATTTTTCATTTAACACTTTATTAATGTCTTAAAGTAAAAAGAAGAAGTGAAAAAATGCAGCGAAAAACATCGCTGAGAGCATCCTTACTGAGACCATATTGGCGCCCCCCTAAAAAATGGTTTGCGAGAGGTTGTTGTTTCAGACCGCACTGAAAAAAAGGCACGACCCATTTTTGGCGAAATTCCAAAGTCAAAAAAAATCGACTTTTTTCCTGAGGAAATATGCTAAAATCTCAAATTTTGTTAAATCAAAAAAATAGGAAAAAATGAAAAATTGACTCTACTACAAAAAAGGAATAAAAATCTGAAAAAAAAATTTAATTTTCATCCCTACATAACTTAAAAAAAGGCACTGGACGAAAAAATTTGCAAGATTTGGAGTTACCATGTGTTATCATTAAATGGTAACAAAATCTTGCAAATTTTTTTTAACATAAAAAATATATTTTCGGAATTGTTTGCATATTAGGTTATGTTTAAAATAATTATTTTATAAAAACACTAGACCATATATTTTTCATAAATATTTGCAACCATATGTGTAAGTAAAAACTATATAAATAAAATGAACATTTCTTCTACATAAACACCAAAAAAACGTTATCATTTTGTTACCATTTGCAAGATTTTTTTGCAAGATTCTTGCAAATTTTTGTTATCATTTTTTTTTGCAAGATTCTTGCACGTTTTTTTTACAATCTTGCATTTTTGACTTTTTTGCCCCCATAATATGTGGAAAACATAAAAAAAAATTTTTCGTTTTTTGCCTACATAAAATTGCAATGATAACGAATGATAACAAAATGATAACACTTTTTCTCCTTCCATTAATCTAAAAATGAAAAAACCTGTATATATTTTTTTTTAACTACATATGTAGTGAATCATAAAAACTGAAAGTATTTAAATAAAATCTTGCATAATATTATACAAATGGATAAAAAAAATGCAAGAAAACGGAAACAATATACTTGCTGTTTTTGTGACTTTAAAACGTATAATAGAACAAATTATAATACACATTTGCTAACAAAAAGACATAAAATGAAGGCAATGAAAGTTGCTCTTAATGATAACAAAACAATAACAAATGAGGTAAATAAGGTGTTAAATGATAACATACTTGCATTTAATGATAATCAATTTGTTTGTTTTTGCGGGAAAAGATATAAGTATAAAAGTGGACTTTCAAGGCATAGAACAAAATGCAATTTTATACCACCTGCTAATAATGAATCAAAATATAAAAAATCTACTACCTCAATAAAGAATTTAGGACATGGAGATTTATTATCAGATATTAAAAATTGCGATACTCCGTCAGAAGCACTTGAAAAGGTCATAGATGCTTTTACACAACAACAAAAAATTATTAGTCAACTAATTCAACATCAAAGCGATATTATACCCAAAATTGGAAATAACAATAATAATAAAATTAATATCAATGTGTTTTTAAACGAACGTTGTAAAGATGCAATGAATCTTACTGATTTTATAGATAAAATAAAAGTTAGTATAGAAGATTTGGAGTATACAAATAAAAATGGATATGTTCAGGGAATCAGTAACATATTTACAAAACAACTTACTGATATGAAAGTAACGGAAAGACCTATTCATTGTAGTGATAGTGAAAAACTACATTTTTATATTAAAGATGAAAATAAATGGGGTAAAGATATTAACCAACAACAACTTGATAGAGTTATTAAAAATATATCTAAAAAACAACAACAAATATTAAAAGAATGGACTGATAAACACCCTGATTTTGAAGATAACCAAGACCAATATTTTAAATATCAAAAAATGATTTACAATATGCTTGAAGATAACGAAACTACGAGTGATGATATGAATGAAATAAAAAAGAAAATTAGTGAAAATGTTAATGTTAATGAAATTATTACGCCTCTATAATTTGTTTTATTTTGTTGAATTTCTCACCCATTATTACTACTAAGTTGTCTCTTTCATTTTTTTCTTCAAGTAAATTTGAAGCTTCATTCCTAACATCATCTAAATCTTCCTCTAGTGCCTTTACTTTTTTTGTTTTACTTTCTAGTCTCTCTCCCAAATCTTTTAATAACTTATCCCTCTCTTCTATAATTTTTTCATTATCGTCTATAACGCTTCTTAAATAATATATTTCATCTTTATCATTTTCCTTTTCTTTTTTACTTTTATTTAAAATACTATCTATTTCAATAAATCCATGATCTATTTTTATATTATTTAATTCTAGCTCAATAATATCATTATTTTTATTTATTGGTAATTCTCCCTGTTTATTTATATTATCATTTAATTCTTTATCTTTACCCATTAATATAATTTCTACTCTTACTGGTTCTTCGTCAAATAAAAAAACTTCATTCCATTCAACAACATTATTACTGATTTCTTTTGTTTGAGTATTTTTAACTAGGTCATTATACATAATTAAAACATACAAATTTTCATAATCTGATATTCCCTCCTCCAAATCTTTTTCAAAATTCTTTATCTTAATATAATACATTTATAATATATTAAGAGTTTAATATTTTTAAAAAAAAAATTAATTTTTCTTTCTTTTCTTCTTTCTAGTTGATTTTCTTTTTCTTTTTTTTCTTTTTCTAGTTTTCCTTTTACGACCTGCACCTCTTTGTCTTTTTGTTTTACAAATACAAGGCATTCCTTCCGTTACTATTTTTCTTCTTACTAATTTATCTTTTCCCTTTTCATCATTAATTAATTCCTCAGTTATATCTTTTAGTATTTGTTTATATGGTTCTCCACTAGCTATTCTAGAAAAATTTTCATTCCATTTTCTTAAAAAATTTGTAGCCCAATAATATAAAATCTGTGAATTAAAACGATACATTTTGTATATGTCTTTTAAATCTTCTTTTAAACGAGATGTAAGTTGTCTTTTGTCTGATGATGATAATGTTATATCATTTTTAACATCTTGTATTTGACTCTCGATATCTGCCTTTTGTGATTCTCTCGATTTAAACCTTCCATAATCTTCTTCACATAATCCAGGAATTTGCCAACATTTGCCCATATCTTTTCTTGTCCAGTAACTACTTAGGGTTCCGTGCCAATGTAATCTCTCTACTTCCCCATTTAACATATCTCCTAAAAATTTACCTAATATAGCCATAAGAATTATCGCTTCTCCTGATTTAGATGTTGTAACTCCTGGCCAAGTTTTAAAATTTGTTATTTGTCCTCTATGTTTTGACATGTTTCTAGCAGCTGAAATTCTAACCATGTCTATTTTATAATGAGGGTTCCGGATATCTACAGTATTTGTAGAATCAACATCTATTTTTAATTCACCTATTATATCCTTATATTTGAATAAAAGCCAAGAACAATCTTTTGTAGGATTTTTTTTGTCAGTTATTTTTGGAAAAGTAAAAGGTGTTTGTTTTTGTTTCCTATGTAATTTTACCCATTCTTCAAATTGATATCTAGTAAGATCACCCATATTTTTTAGTTTAATTGATTTATTTTTTGATACTAAGAGTTTAACTGTGTCTATATTTAAACTATCATCAGGTATATCATACCTATAAAATTTTACTAAATTAAATTTTTTATTTATTCTATCTCTCTGCATTAATTTATAAACTCTGAACTGTTCTTTTGTTGGAAATGGATTACCTACACCATTATATTGACTCATTGTTATTGATATAATATAAATATATTTTAAATTAAGGTAATATACATTGGAATTTCTCTCTACTTTCTTTAAAAACATTTTTAATTGAATCTAAATTTATATCTATTTCTATTTCATCTTTCCAATAAATATATAGTGGTGCTGCGGGACTGGTAATTCCAAATACTGTATTAAATAATGCCCTTAGAAACCAACCATCATTAATTATTATTATACTTTGTTTCAAATATTGTGGAGTTAATTTCTTTATTTTTTGTATAAATGTTGCTAATTTATACGCAAAGCTCATGCTAGGTGTTTCCATTTTTGTAATATCAAAAATTAATCTAAAATCATCTTTTCTATCATATATTTCTAACCATTCATTAAAAAAACAATCTAAATCATCATCATTAATTTCGCCTTCAAAAAGTATTTCAACTGTTGGGAAATTTTTATAATTAAATTTATAGAATACCATTTATAAAGTATATTATATTTATTCTCTCTAAATTACGAATATCATTAATGAAAAGATAAAGAAGAAAAGAATACATTAAAGATAAATGACGAGAAGTGTTTTTGGATGGATAGCATCAGGTATTACTGTTATTTATAAATTACCACAAATTATAAAATTATATAAAACAAAAAAGTCTGATGATTTAAGTATATCTTCTTTTATAATACAATTTATAGGATATATTTTTTATATATTGCACGGTATATCAATAGTAGATTATCCTGTGATTTTTATGGGGTCTTGTGCGTCAGTAGAAAATTTAATTGTTATAATAATGTATTATATTTATAAAACAAATAACATAGTAGAGAATTCAGATAATGAATAAAATATATTTAAATATTTATTATAAAAATATATCAATGTTATTGATAAAATATACAAAAACAGAGAAAATAATGTCTTTAATAGGGAAAATATTTTTGACTTATTATTTATATTCTAACCTTAAAAAAATATTAAGTAAGTCAAGAAAATATTTAAATTATTATATCAAACTTCTCCCATTTGTTAGAGAGAAAATAAAAAAAAGTATGTTGGATTTTAGAATAGAATTAAAAAGTGATTTAAATAGCTATATAAATAAAAAAAAATTACCTATTTATGATAAAATGGGCGATATGGGTTTAACTGATGGCGGGATATTAGAAATAATAAATAAAAATAGAGAGTTTAAAGGTTTTGACTGGAAAAATGGAATGGTTTCGGGGACTGTTTATACTAATAATATTAATTTAAATAATTTAATGTTAAAAATATATCCGTTTTTCGCCCGCAGTAATCCTTTGCATCCAGATATTTTCCCAGGTATCCGAAAAATGGAAGCAGAGATTATAAGGATGGTGGCAAATTTATTTAACTCACAAAGTCCTGGAGCAGGAAGTTTTACTACAGGTGGGACTGAAAGTATAATTTTAGCTTGTAAAACTTATAGAGATTTATCATATGAAAAAGGAAATTATAAGCCTTCGATATTGGTTTGCGATACAGCACACGCAGCTTATTGGAAAGCAGGTCATTATCTTGGTATTAAAATTATAACAGTTCCACACGATAACAATTGTAAATTAATTGTGGATAATATTATGAATTATATTGAAGATAATACAATCGCAATAGTAGCTTCTGCTCCTTCATTTAATTTTGGTATTATTGATGATATTGACAATATATCAAGATATTGTATTAACAATAACTTGTATTTGCATATTGATATGTGCCTTGGTGGATTTATTTTACCATTTATAAAAAAATATAAAAATATTTCATTTGATAATCCTGGAATTACAAGTATTAGTGTTGATACACATAAATATGGATGTGGTCCAAAAGGTGGTTCTGTGATATTATATAAAAATCAAGAGTTTTTTAAATATCAAATGTTTGTTAAAGAAAATTGGTCGGGTGGAATTTATGGAACAACAAATATGACAGGTAGTAGATCTGGAAATATAATATCATTAACTTGGGGTAGCATCATGCACATCGGTAAAAATCATTATAGAAGCTATGCTAAAAATATAATTAAATTAACAAAAAAATTATCTTTGGAAATAGAAAATATATCTGAATTATTTGTATATGGGTCACCAGAGGTATGTATTGTATCGATAGGTAGTAATATTTATAGTATTTATGTTATTTGCGATAAAATGAAAGAAAAGGGTTGGAATTTAAATGTATTGCAAAATCCAGCTTGTTTTCATTTATGTATCACAAATTGTCATAATGATACACATATAAATAAATTTATTTCTGATATCAAATGTTGTTTAAAAAATATAAAAACACTTACTATTGAGAATGGAAATCGGTTAATTGAAAGTAAATCATTATATGGTTCAACGCAAAAAATAAATGATGGAGATATTGTTACCGATCTAGTAAAGGAATATTTTTGCGTATTAAATGAATTAAATTGATTTTATTATACATTATGTACCTCCAGTAGAACCAAACCCTCCATTGCCTCTTTCTGTTTGATTAAGAACACCGTGGTCTCGTCCACAAAATTTAACAATAAACGGTTCTAGATCAGGCATACAAATCTGAAATAGTCTTTTACCTTTTTCTATTTTCTCAAATCCATAGGGATAAATATTATCGACCATTGCACAAATCTCTCCTCTATAACCTCTATCAATAATTCCAACATTATTTGCCAATCTAAGATATGTTCTACTTAAAGAACTCCTAGCATGAAGTTTAAATGCTTTTGGAATAGGATTTTCAACGCCTGTAATATTATCAACATTATATGTTCCGGGATGTGTAAACGCAGCACATTTAATTCCCAAACTAATCTTTTTATGTGTATTAGCTAATACGTCTTCATCTTTAATTTGGAATATATCAAAACCAGAATCTACATAAGGGTCTCCTTCATAAATTTTTTTATTATGTTTAAGTGCAGCTTCTTTATAATCGTCCATAACACCATCTGTCATTTCATCTGTTGCACAAATATAAAGTGTAACGGGATTATTAATTGTATTTACTGTAAAAGAAGCCATATCTATTTTAAAAAAATTTAGAGTTTAAATTATTAGTTCAATTTTTTGTACAATTAAGTTTTGGATATTTTTTATAGAGTTTAAATATGGCTTGTTCTTTCATTTTTGCTTCGATCATTATATCAATTTCAGTATCGTATTTTTCTGGTATTTCCATTAAGTAATCTGGCATAACCTCAATATAATCAGAGTGATGACCACATCTTCCAGAGCCCTGTTCAGATACGTGAAATTTAGGTTTGATACCTCTTCTTTTCCAAGTTTCTAAAATCAGAGGTATATAATAGCTTGCGGGGTTAAACTGTTCATTTGGGTGAAGTAATTTATAGCATTCAAAGTGGTGTGTATCAAATACTACAGGAATATTTATCTGTTTTGAAACCCAAAGGCAGTCTTCAATCGAGAAGCATTTTTCACAGTTTTCCAAAACGAGTCTCCTTTTAACAGGTTCTGTTAGTCTTTGGAAATTATCACACCATCTTTGTTTTGTTTTTTCTTTGTCACCATACATTCCTCCACCGTGAACAACCATAACAGAATTAACGCCCATTTCCATTCTGTCAAGTATTTGAGCGTGATAATCAAGGTCGCGCCTTGTTTGTAGAAAGTATTTCTCAGTCGGTGAGCCTACAACATTATATTGTCCGGGATGAAATGTAAGTCGTTGATTTAATTTTCTAGCAAGTTTTCCAATATTTTTAAGTATTTTATCAGCAAAATCCATATCATAACTTTCAACTTTAGGATTACTAAAGTGAGGGAATAGCTCACTTGATATTCTAAGAACTTTAATTCCGTTTTGTTCATTCCATTTTATAAGCGATGATAAATCTTTTAAATTTTGTAGTATTCTCATTTTAAGAGCAATTATACCCATTTGCTTTATTTTTCTTATTATCATTCTTCTAGAACAATATATAGGTGGATTTTGACCTCTTAGAGTCATATTTATACAGCATAATCCAAGTTGGACAGGTTTATTTACAGACATGTTTAATAAAAAACTCTTGGACTTTTTTTTAATTTCAATTTTTCGTACCTTATTTTAAAATTGAAGTACTTTTTAGCAGAGTAAAAGATGTAACAAACAATTCACTGTTTACCTTTATAAATATGCCTTGCTCAAAATGTGGTAAAGGAGGACACAACGTAAGAACTTGTCAGACAAAAAAACGTAGGCGTCTAGGAGAACCTGTTATGTTAGAACAAAATGATGAGGTTGTCAGGATGAAGAAAAAACTAAAGAGGCTTCAAAAACGTTCAAGGAAGCGTCTTCGCGAGTGTCGTGAGCTCGAGAGTGCTTTGGCCTCATTGTATGATGATAATGAGGAACAAGAGACAAAGCTTAAGGAACAACAAAAGCAAATTGAAGATAAAGACGATACAATACAAAAATTAAGAAAAGGCGAAAGTGAAGTTTGTAATATTTGTTTTGAACCAGTCGCTCCTGGTGCTGAGAACAAGACGCATTGCGGGCATACATTTCATTGTGGTTGTCTGCTTAAGTGGCTAAAAACAAAAAATACTTGTCCGTGTTGTCGTGCAGAACTTTATGAAAAAGAAAATTTGTTTGTTGATGATTTTGATAGGGTGGTGGGTGATGCTCTTGTAGACTTATATTCGCCATCTATTGTTAACGACCCAGAAATGGAAGCACTGATAGAGTTTGGTAATTATATTATCGAAGGAGTTATTCCTGAAAGAGAACTAGAAATGCCAAGTCTTGTAAGCATTGCGGATTATATCCATGATGCATATACAGATGATGAAGCAGCTGCGGCAGATAGTAGTAATGATGAAGAAGAAGACAATGTTTGGGTGCAGCTTGTGGGTTCAGAACATGACAATGATATTTTCTTTGTAAATCAAAATACTGGGGATATTGTTTCAAATGAAAGCGCGCTACCTCCAGGTGCTGTTATTAGAAGACCATTTGATTATAATACTTCAGAACTTGTATCTAACATCACATCACATACACTACAAAGTGGACCTATTAGGGTTTAAAATCATACTATATTCTCCTGTTACAGGATACCAATTACTCCTCTTTCTAAAAAACTTCCATAATTTTTTATTTATTATACTTTGAATTTTTATTTTATTCTCTCTAAAAATATTATCTGTTTCCAAAAAATTTATAACAGATTTAATTATTCCTTTCTCTCTAAAATCAGAGAGAATAAATAATTCTTTTATTATAATTATATTATGAATTTGTTTTAGTATTATCGAACCAACAGTAAATTTAATTTGATAATATATTTTTTTATAATTTACAGGTAGGTTATACCATATTTTAATTTTATTTTTTATTTCATTAGATATTTTAGTAACTTCCATAATAGTTATAACAATAATTTCGTCTTTTATAATTTATTTAAAATCAATTTATTAAAATAGAAAATTGATATTAAATTAACTCTAATAATAAAGAGTTAATAAAATGAGTTCAACTGAATATCAAAATAAAATAGTGCAAAGTGACTGTTTGGAATACCTTGATAAACTAGATGAAAGGACAGCCGACTGTGTTATTCTAGATCCACCTTACTTCAAGGTTGTGAATGAAAAATGGGATAAACAATGGAAAAGCATAGAAGATTATTTAAGTTGGATGGAAAATATAATAGAGAAAATCTCACGTGTTTCAAAACATAATTGCTCTTTCTGGTTGTTTGGTTTTCCTTATCAACTGTCATTTATAATTCCTTTAATGGAAAAGCACGGGTTTTCATACCGGCAGCATATTGTAGTAAGTAAAGGTTTGCGTTCTGTGGCTGGTAGAACTAGTAAAAAGCTGAAGATGTTTCCAACAGCAACAGAATATATTATTTACTTTTATAAGGATTCTCGTAATCTTATTAGAAATTTTCTTCAAGAACAAAAGAAAAAGCATAAACTGTCAGCAACGGATATAAATAAACATCTAGGTAAAGCTACAAGTGGTGGCGGTACTTGGTCAACAATTGCAGGACCAAGACAAAAGAATATCCAATATCCAACGAGGGAAGATTGGAATAAGCTACAGGAATTATTTGGACCATTTGATATTAATTATGATGATTATGTTTATACATTTACAATTGAACCAAGAATGACAGATGTTTGGAGTGATATTAACTTTTATGATAAAACATATAAAAAATTTCATCCTACACAAAAACCATATAAGCTTATAGAGAGAATAGTGAAATGTAGTTCAAAGGAGAATTATAATATTCTAGATCCATTTATGGGAAGCGGTATGACAGCGTTGGTATGTAAGGATTTGAAAAGAAATTATTTTGGTTGTGAAAAAAGTGAAAAATATATAAATAAGAATTTACTAAGTTAGTTTTATTAATTACGAACGATTTTACCCCGATTTCTACCAAGACTTTTCTTCCTAACTGTTAGTTTAGGTGCAATTTCAGAATATGGAATTTCAGTCCTATCATTTACATTATAATTTTTTTTTTCTTGTTTGGTAAGACAGGAGACAGGGAAATTTTCAATTGCCTCATTATTAGGATTATAATAATTCACATCGATTTTTGATGTATTAAAGTCAACTTCAAATTCAAAGACCTTTATAGGTCCACTAGCGTAAAAGTCATAGCTATATGGGCAAAGATTACAAGTATTCTTATCTCCTTTTTCAAGTTGATTTCGTGTATAGATATTGAAGAATCGATTTTTGCTTTTAATTTTGAAACATGTTAATGTTCCTTTCAATGTTTTTTCATCACAGTCACTTACGTTTACAAGGTATTCGTCAATAATCGATTTGTATTTATGATGCGATTTTGCGTTTATTCCAGCTCTACTATCCTTCTTATGTTTAAAGTTTGTATTACCACATTTGAGGCATTTTGTTTGAAATGCAGGTGCCTTGAGTTTACAATTTGCACATTCCTTTGTCCCATTCAAACAAACAGTTTTTACTTCTTTGGCTTTCGTGGTTTTAAAATCATCATCCCATTCAGTAATAACATCAAAAGCACAGCCCCCTTTGCTAGCACTTCCGAGTGCCTCTGGGTACATTAACATTGCGACTTCTTCTCCAAAGCCACCCATATTTCCAAATGCAAATGACATATTCCTATTATAGGTCTTTTCTTTATGAATGTTATGACACTCTGCCTTAGCCCAAGCGGCAATTGTAAAGAGTAGTAGCGTAGGTACTGTTACAGAAGTGTTTGTATCACTGCTCGTTTTTGATTCTCCACCATTTTCATTCGGCTCATGTTGATAAGCTAGAGACATTTTTATTTTCAGTCACGTCTTTACTAATTATAATTGTTAAAATTATAACTTCAATTTTATAAAAAAATAACACAGAAATGTATAATGTCGTCATTAAAAATTAGTATTTTTGAATCATTATATCTGATATTTATGTTTCATTTTTTTAAAACAACGATAAACTTTAGCAAAGGAACGTATGATTCAAATTTTTTTCACCACTCACTTAATGATGAAGCTAGTTTAAGAATATGCCCATTTGGACGTGTAGCAATTTTCGTCTTAATTTTTATTCTAATATCAAGACATTTTATAAAATATCCCAATTGGTTTATTATCGTGATGTGGATAATAACCGTTTTACTATCATTTATGAATATGAATGCAGTTTTATATTTATTACCAGTTGAAATAGTTGAACTTAAGCTTGCGTTACCATATTTATAATTTTTTTTATATTTATAATATATAATGTCAGACGCAGCAAGAAGAGCAAAAAAACGTAGAGCGAAGTTATCTACACCAATGTTATCAGGGAAAAAGTTACATAATCCATCAAATGGTAGTGATATAAGCAAACGAAGAGCAATAGAAACTAGAACAAAATTTAAAGGTGGTGAAGAAGGAAATACAAAAAACACAACCGATAAAATCTGTACTAAGGATAAGCCTTGTAATAGTTGTTAATAATTTTATATATTCTTATATTATACAATGTATAAAGTAGCAATACCATCATATAAAAGGCAAGATATTTTAGTAAAAAAATCATTACCTACTCTTATATCAGGTAAGGTAGATAGAAAAAAAATTTATATATTTGTAGCAAATAGACAAGAAGAGAAAATATACAGAGAAACAATACCTTCAAGTATGTATTATAAAATCGTTGTTGGTAAAAAGGGAATTGCAAATCAGAGAAAATTTATTAAAAATTATTTTAAACAGGGAGAATGCGTTGTATCAATTGATGATGATATACAAGGTTTATATCAGTATAAATCGGATAAATTAGTGCATAAAAAAAATGTAGATTCTTTTTTTAAACAAGCATTTAAGAAATTAAAAAAAGAGAAATTATATATTTGGGGTATATATCCTGTAAGTAATCCTTTTTTTATGAAAGGCGCTAAACCAATAACAACCGAATTAAAATTTATAATAGGATGTTTATATGGTTTTATTGTTAGAAATGATAAAAAGTTAGAACCAAGTTCGAAAGCAGAAGGCAAAGAAGATTACCACCAGAGTATACTTTATTACTTGAAGGATGGTGGTGTTGTGCGTTATAATCATATGACAGTAAAAACCAAATTTAATGCACCGGGTGGATTAGGAACTAAGCGTTTTGTTATGAATAAAAAAGCAGCAACATTTTTACATAAGAAATATCCGGAAATAGTAAGGGTATGGAATAGACCAAATGGAATGACAGAAATAAGAATTAAAGATAGAAGAACAAAAATAGAGAGAAAGACCAAAAAAGAAAGAAGAAACCCAAATAGGAAAAAAACTCGTAAAAGAAATTGAAATATATTTAAGAGCATAAAATGAACTTAAATATATAATTAATGACAATATGCAAAATAAATATAGCAGATAGACAGTATGAAAATTGGGAATTAGTTGAAGGTGGTTCACTGAAAAAAATAGATTTAAAATTAAAAGAAGACCCATTGCATTATAAACTTTTAAATCAAGATATATTTAACTATGAAAATGATGAGTTAGTTATGATGCATTCTACAACGAGATCAATGAAATGTATACCAGGCGTTTTAGTTTTAGAAGGTAATAAGATGTATGGTAAAATAAAAAGAAATAGATATTATTACAGAGTAGTTCCAGATGATAGGAGATTGCCTGAATTTCTGATGGCATATTCGCCAAAGATAGGTTTTGAAAAGAAACAAAAGAATAAGTATATTGTATTCAAATTTAAAGAATGGACAGGAAAACATCCGATTTGCACGAATGTTCAAACGATTGGAGATATTGGTGTTCTTGAAAACTTTTATGAATATCAACTATATTGTAAAAGTTTATATGCATCAATTCAAGATTTTACAAAGAAAACAATAAGGGAATTGAAACTAAAATCAGAAGAGTCATATATTGAAGAAATAAAGAAACGTTATGAGGTTGAAGACCGTGAAAAATGGTCAGTTATTACAATAGATCCGACATTGAGTAAGGATTTTGACGATGGACTAAGTATTATGGATAAAGGAGACACTGTTTTGTTAAGTATTTATATTTCCAATGTATCCTTCTGGATGGATGCAATGGGACTATGGGATTCTTTTACAAATCGTATTGCAACAATTTATCTGCCTGATAGAAAACGTCCGATGCTTCCTACAGTTTTATCAGATGCGTTGTGTTCATTGCAAGAAAATAGATATAGATTTGCAATAACACTAGATATATTATTGGATAAAGAAACAAGTGAAATAAAAGAAACAAAAATAGTGAATGCTTGTATTAAGGTACGGAAAAACTTGCGGTATGATACAGAAGAGCAGGAAAATGATATTGATTATAAAAAAATATTTAAATTAGTAAAAAAGATGAATAGGAAGTATAAATATGTAGATCAGATAGATAATAGCCATGATGTTGTTGCTTATACAATGATATTAATGAATTATATTATTGCACAAAAATTTGTGGAAAAAGAAACAGGGATATTCAGAACAGCAAAACTGAAAGATTTTGAATCACCAACTAATGTTCCTGATGAAGTTAAAAAATTTCTGAAGATGTGGAACAGTTTTGGTGGAAAGTATGTTAAGTATGAAAATGTTTCAGGACATGAAATGTTAAAATTGGATGCTTATGTTCATATAACATCACCAATTAGAAGATTAGTAGACTTATTAAATATAATTGAATTACAGGATGTGTTAGGATTATGTGGTTTAAGTATGGGCGCATCAAAATTTTATAAACGGTGGACAAATAAAGAAAAATTTGAGTATATAAATGTCACAATGCGTTCAATAAGAAAGGTTCAAAATGATTGTGCATTGTTAAATATTTGTGTAACGGATAAATCTGTAATAGAAAAAGAACATAATGGTTTTATATTTGATAAGATAAAAAGAAATGATGCTTTATTCCAATATATGGTTTATTTTCCGGAGATGAAGATGGTTAATAGATTTACTAGTAGATATGATAAAGTAAATCTATCAAAACAAAAATTTAAATTATTTATATTTATGGATGAAATAAGATTAAGAGAGAAAATAAGGATAGAGGTTATTGATTGATGACTTCAAATCCTCCTTTATGATTAGAAAAGTTAATATTTTCACTAGCAACTAATAATGTATTATAGTCTTTACCTCCTAGATCTGTAATACCATCAGGGGTTAAAGACTTGGGGTATGTAAGTTTTTCATATATAATTTTAGCTTTTTTTGGAATAGTTCCAATATCTTTACTAAAATTTTTAATATCAGATACACAAACATTATTTAAATAAAAATCTTTTCCACCTGAAATAAAAAGTCCTATATTTCCTTTCATGGCGTGAGCCATAGAATCTCCACCAAAAACTAAACAACTAACTGGGCGTTTTTGTATACTATCAGTTAATGTTATTTTACCTTCAACCCAATCAATAATTTTTTGAGAAATACTAGTAGTTCCGGAGTTTTTGTCATTATTTAAATCACATTTTGCAATAAATGTTTGTGCATCAGCTAATATATTTTGATTGTAATTGCAATTTAAATCAGTATTAAATAAAATATCAAACACATCGCCAACTGGTCCAGTCATTACTTTTCCAGAATAAGTTTTTGTATTATTACCATCTCTGTTTATTCCTACAATTTCTTTTGGTTTTGATTTAAGATTTTGAATAGTAACATTTTCGAGGATAATATTACAATTTCCTTTGTTAATATTCCTCTCTTTTAAAAACGGTCCAATTACTACTCCATTTTGGTGTAATACAATACCATAAACAGCACCATCGCCTAAGATTTCTTCATTTCTAAAAATTTCAGGTATATTTTTAAGTGGTGTATTATGTTTAAAATATCTAATAGTTTGTTTTTTTGCTACATTTATTGTATTTTCTATTTCTGTTAATAACTTTTGTGCAGTTTTTTTATTTAAAGTTAAATCATAAACTCTTTTCAAATGTCTTCTTAAGAATCTTGATTGTGAATATTTTGCATTAAGTGGCACTTTTTGAAGATTATTTTTTATTGTAACATTATTAATAATAACATTTTTAGAACCATTTAATGCAATTCCTGCAACTTCAAAATCAATAAAATTAAGGTTATCTAATATAACATTTGTTGCGCTGTTTGCGTGTATTCCGTGATGTGATGAAAACCCGATAGTTCCGTTTGTAATCAAAATATCGCATCCGTTTTTAAACTTATTGACTTGGTTATCAAACGAAGCGGGACCTTGCCTAGTAAAAAAAGGTGAAGATGCTAGCTCTATTAATGCAAAAAATCTTTGATGAACATAGTGTTCAAAACTTTGTTTTATTTGATAACCATTTAAATCAATAATAACGCCGTGTGTTTCAATGGCAATGGCTGCAAAAAATCCTAATGTATATGGTGAACCAGATATAGTTGGGTATTCTTGTTGTTCTGGAAGCGGTTGACAGTCATTCAAAGGGTTAGGATGAAAAACAATATCTTCAGCCAAAATATATACCCCTGGCTCTTTAATCCTAAGAGTTCCTTTTTCAAAATCTTTATTTTTTAAAGAGATAAATGAATCTAAATTCTTTAAATTTTCAAAGGTTTGTATAAATGGTTCGGGATTTTTTGATTTACTTACTAAACGATTTAATTTTGATAAATTCAATCGATTATACATATTTATATATTATAGTAACTTATTTTTTCTTATTATTTTGTTTTTTTTCTTTAATAAAAACATCAAAAATTTCATTTTTATTATATACTGATTCTGGATTCATTGTATATTTTAAACCTAATGATGAAATTATATCAGTAGAATTAATATTTTCAATCATAAAATCAACTGGTTTATAGTTTCTTACCAATAGACCAATGCTTTCTTCAAAAATGGATGAAAGTAATTTAATTCCATTATCAATTTGAGGATTTTTATATAAGTCAATAGATACACATTGTAAACCATATAATTCATGATTCCAACTAATGCTTACCTCTAAATAATCACCAACACTATGTAAACTATTTTTTTCTGTTTTATTTTCAATATCAAGTGAAAAATATAGTTTATCCTCCCCATTAACAATAATTTCATTTTCATTAAGGTCAAATGTTATACTATGACCTTCACTTTTAATCATAAATTTATGATAGTAAAATCCATCTGTAATGACTTCTCTTCTTTTATTATTACCTCCAATTTTATTAAAAAAGTCTTTCATTCTTGATTGCATTTTAGATGTTGCTTTATCAACAGATGCATTTATAAACATATTACCACATTGATATAATCTATAATTTGCTGTAAGATCTGGTAATTTATAAGTATTTCCTAAAATTGGAACAATATATGGGTCAGCCGAAGATCTAGGAATTTCATTTGCTCTAATTAATCGCCTGCTTGAAAGTCCTGAAGAATTAAAAGCTTGATATTCTATCCTGTAAACGCCTTTGCTGAAAAATACATATCCTTTGTTAATTTGATTTGTTACATTTCCTTCAACTGGATCAGTTGCTGTTGCTCCTGGGTCCCAAGTTTTAAGACCAGCCATACTAAATACTTTATCTCCAGGTGCTATAGTAATATAATAATTTCTCTCTAAACTAAATGGTCCATTCATTGTTAAAGTAGGGGCTACTCGTTGAATGCTTATATTAACATTATCAGTTAAGTCTGCTTGAGTAAATGATTGTGATTTATTATTTGCATCATCATATATAACCAACTCAAGAATTAAAGAACCAGCAGCATCAGCAGCTGAGATAGGATAATCTAGCATCCATTTATCAATATTATTAAAATTGATAGCAGGAGCATAATTGTTCCAACGTGTCCTTGGTTGCAGTACACCATTTACAAATAAGTTAGGATAAGACCTTTCTGATGTCTCAATATCAAAACTGACAACATGTCCTGAAGTTCCAAATTTATTATTTCTTGGATTATCAGTTGTTGCTACAAATTTTGTTAATATACCAGCACCGCCAAATCCAAGTGTTTTATCAAACCTAACTATTGGAACAGTTCCATTTAATGGTTGGTCTCGGTCAGTAACAGTGGAAGAATTTCCGAATTTGTCTTTGAATGTTAAATCATATCCAATAAAACCATCTGGGTCGTTTATATTTGGTTTAAAGGAAATTTTTATTTCATTATCTGAAATAGATGTGTAGGTAACAGCTTGACTATTTATCGGTGTTCTTAAAGTAGGATTATTAAAATCATCTAAAATCTTAAATTGCATATCAGGCGTTTGTCCTGCTTGACCCTGACCGGTATTATTAAAGGTAAATCCTCTATTACTAGTAAATTGAAATACTACATTATCACCTGGTTTTGCATTTGTAGAATCAGCAGTGATTCCAAACAAGGTGGAAGATGCATCTAAAATATCTTGTGATAAAATATTAAGTGAACTGATATCTGGAGCTGCAAAATCAATAGTAACTCCTGAATTATCTTGATCCAGAGCTGAATGATTAATAACAAAGTTATCACTTGCATCTAGTTCATATATATTATACCAAGGATTTGGTGAATTATCATTATAAGAAATATCCCAATTGACCGGTCCGGTATTACTATTTTGGTCTACAACATAAGTTGCTGTCCAAGTATCAGATGGGCCAACAGTAGGTAAGATGGTTGTTCCATTTCCACAATTATCAATTATCATATCAGGTGGATTCGCAATAGGGTCTTCAAACTGAATATTTAATTTAATTGTTGCGCCTTTTGGTGCAATATGTGTTTTAAATCCATTACAAGAAATATCTATATTTGTAATTGTAGGTATTATATAAATATTACTAGCCCTAGCAAATGCCTTATTCTCATCCGCAGTTCCATTTTTAAGTATTAATGTATTAGAAGATATATCGTATAAATTGTAGATAATATCTGATCGAGCTAAATTCATATCAGTAAATAGTCTCGATGTTTGGTTTTTATTAAGAGGTGTTGTAACTTCAATATCAAAATCATTTTGGTCTGTAATTAAACCAGATGCATCGGTAGTGTATGTACCAGAATCATTAGAAAAGAAATTTTTTGATGTATCTTTAATGCCACCAGATAAGTCTATGTTAAAATCAGTTTTAGATGATAAATCGGTATAATTTTGAATTGTGGCAGCGTCAAAAGCTTTGATTTGACAGTTACTAGCATCTACTAAAGTATTTGCTGTGTGTAATGCAGCATATAAATGTGTAACAGTTCCTTCAATTTCTAATTTATTAAATGTTTGAACATCTCCGGTTGTATATCCACCTATTAATGCTACTTTTTCTGCAGAAATTGTTGTATTTAGTGGGTCGTTAAGTGAAATATCCGCAACATCAAATGTAACTCCAGAATTGTATGCAGCTATAACTTCTGCAACAGTACCAGAAATATCTATTTGATATAATACTTCTACATCTCCTGAAGTTCCTAATCCAATTAATTTTAGGTCTGTTGCAGAAATGTCTGTTCCAGATGCATCATTAAGTGAAATATCAGAGTTTTGGAAGGTAACTCCACTATTTTGAGCATCTCTTATATCTTTAACATTTCCTAAAATTTTTGCCTCGATAATTTCTAAATCTTTATTACTTAATGTGGATAGAGTTTCTAAATCTGCACCTGCAATAACAACATTACTTGCATCATTAAGTGAAATATCGGCATTTTCATAAATTACACCGGAATTACTAGCATCTAATAATTCCTGAACAGTTCCCTCAATTGAAACAGTATTCAAAATTTCAACATCATAATCTGTTAGATTTCCAATAAGTGTTAAATCAGTTGCCAATATAGATGTTCCGGCTACATCATTTAATGAAATATCTGAATTTACAAATGTCACGCCGGAATTACTAGCATCTAATACCTCTTGAACTGTTCCAGAAATATCCGCAGCAGGACTAGTTCCAAAAAGTTCAACAGCTCCTGTAGTTAAATCACCAATAAGTTTCAAGTCAGTTGCAGCAACTACAGTATTACTTGGGTCATTTAATGAAATATCAGATATAGCAAATGTTACTCCAGAATTACTAGCATCTAATACCTCTTGAACTGTTCCAGAAATATCAGCTTTTACTAACTGCACAACTCCTGCAGTTAAATCACCAATAAGTTTCAAGTCAGTTGCAGCAATTACAGTATTGCTTGGGTCATTTAATGAAATATCAGATACAGCAAATGTTACATCTTCATTAATTGCATCTAATATTTGTTTTACAGTTCCAGAAATATCAACATTAAAAATAACTTCAACATCATCATATTCTTTACCTGCGGTAACTAAATCAGACGCTAAAATAATAGAATTTGAAGCATCATTTAGCGATACGTCAGAAGTTACAATATTAATATCAGATACAGATGTTGTAATAGCTAACATTGCAGCCAAACTTCCTTTTTTAATTTTTAATTCATTTATTGCTTCAATATTAAGGCCGCTTACGTCTACTAAAGTTTTTAGATCATCGCCGTCTACAACAGTTCCAGATGCATCATTCAATGAAACATCTGTCAAGGTTGAAAAAATGAGCCCATTTGTTACTGCTGTAACCATATCGGATAGAGAACCCGAAACATCGATTGAGCTGATAACATCAATTGTTGCAGTAGATAATTGTGAAATGGTTGCTAAGTCACTTGCTTTAACGCCTGTTCCTGATGCATCATTAAGTGAAATATCGGCTTTTGTGAATGTTACATTTGAATTATTTATATCTAATATTTCAGCAATAGTTCCAGAAATATCAACTTGATTTATAACTTCAACATCACCGGAAGTTTCATTAGCGATTAATTTTAAGTCTGTTGCAGCAATATCTGTTCCGGATGCATCATTAAGTGAAATATCAGAGTTCTCGAATTTAACATTTGCATTACTTGCATCCAATACTTCTGTATGAGTGCCCGAAATATCCGCTGATAATAATTCAAGTGCGCCACTAGTTAAATCTGCAATCGTATTAAGGTCTGAAGCAGAAACAACAACATTACTAGCATCATTAAAAGATATATCACTTGCACTAAATCTAACGCCTTTACTATTTGCATCTAAAAATTCAGCGACAGTTCCAGAAATATCTGCTTCCACAACGTCTGTTAAACCACCTCTAAACTTTGATGTTGCTACATCAACGCCGTTTATATTTGCGAATTGAACCAAATTTTGTGCGGTTCTGGTCGAACTTGTAAATACACAATTATTTCCGGTTAGTTTTGTAACATTCGTTAGACTAGTGTCACTATGTTTAACAAAAAATTTATTATCACCAAGTGCAACACCGGGTCCAGTTGCAGGAGGCATATATGTTGCTGTAAAATTAGGATGTGCGTTAATCGTTAGAAATAAGTTATTATTTGCATTTATTAATCTAGTAGCAAAGTTTCCTGGCTGTGATCCAGAAGGGTCAACAGAAAATTCATTGTTTGTTGCGTTGACGTGAGCTGCATTGTGGCTTAGATCAATCGCAACAAATGAAACATCGTTAATTTTAATAACAAATTCATGTCCTGGAATATCATTAAGGGATATATCTACCCTAGGTGCTATTTTATCTCCAATAACGGATAATTCTGAAGCAGATAAAGTTACATTACTTGTATCATTTATGGATATATCACATACTGAATTAGGTAAGTCTAGTCCAGAAGTAATAGCATCTTCAATATCTTGTTTTAATCCAGATATATCAACATTATTTAATGTAATGACATCTGATGATGTTAAATCACCCAATATTTTTAAATCAGTTGCTTTAACTACAGTATCATCTACATCATTTACACTAATTAAAGATGTATTAAACGACACATCTACGTTACTAGCATCAAATACTTCCTGAACTGTTCCGATTATATTACACGCATTAGATACATCAGAAATTTTAGAGGCGGCGCCGATTGTTTTAAGGTCAGTTGCTTTTATTTTAGTTTTAGCAACATCGTCTAATGCTACAACAGTTTTTGTTATATCGATTTCACCTGAACTTACTATTGTAACAAGTTCATCTACTGTTCCTATTAATTTAACTCTATTTACAATTTCTGAGTCTAAATTTGTTTGATTTACAATAGTTACCAATGTATCAGTATGTATTGATGCACCAGCTAAATCATTAAATGAGACATCAACATTATTTTTTATAATTAACCCATTTGAAATTGCAATATCAAAATCAGCAACTAATCCAGATATATCTACATCATTTAGAATTTCTACTTTTCCTGTGCCTGTGGCTACAGCCAAATCTTTTAAGTCGTCGGTTTCAATAACTGTTCCAGATAAATCATTTAGTGAAATATCAGCACCATTTGCACCAGTAAAAACTAATTTACTGTTTTGGACACCAGAAACAAAGTCTGTTGATAATCCTGAAATATCAACAAAATTCATTACATCAACGGAATTAGTGCTGTGTATTTTATCTACTAGAGTTTTAATATCTGCACCTGCTAGTTCAGAATTTGAAGCGTCATTTAATGAAATATCACAGCGCGATATATCGTAAGAACCACTATTTACAGTTAATAAATCTGTTAAAGTTCCAAGTATAGATACATCATTATTTAATAACTCAACAGTCTTACTTGCATTATCAATTGTTATTAGGTCAATAGCATTTACTTGTGTGTTTGTTACATCGTTAAGTGATACATCACTTTGGCTAATATCAAATTCATTAGAAGTAATTATACTTATTATATCTGAAACTGGGCCTGTTATATCAATTGGTTGTATAATTTTACCTGAAATATTAGTAGAATTAATTATATGAAGTATTGAATTAGCATTTACTTGCGATGATGCCAAATCAGTAAATGAAACATCAACTACCTCAGCAAATTCTAAACCATTACTTAAAGCAGTCCCAAGGTCATCTATTGTTCCCTTAACGTTAACATTTTTCAATACTTCAACAATGCCCGTTGCACTTGTAGCCACTGCCAATGATTTCAAGTCTGATGCTAATACCAATGTTCCTGATGCATCATTTAATGAAATATCAGCTTCTCCTGGAAATTTTAGTCTGTTATTTTTAACTTCAGTTATAATATCACTTATTACACCTGATATATCAACTTTCTCTAGAACATCAACATTTTTGGTTGTAGCAGAAAGAATAGTTTTTAAATGATTGGTTGAAATATCTGTTCCAGATGCATCATTGAGCGAAATATCTGCATTATTAATATTGATATTTTGGGTAACAATTGTAACCAACTCAGCAACAGTTCCAGAAATATCTGCTTCAAGAACTTCTACATTTTTGGTGGAAGCTTCAATACTTATTAATTCGGAAGCTTTTAAAACAACATTACTAGCATCATTAAGGGAAATATCTGAGTTTGTGAGGACTGCATTATTTGCCATCAATGTTTTAATTTCAACACTAGTTCCAGAAATATCAGCATCTAATACCTCAATTTTTTTAGTAGCTGTATCAATAGTAATTAAGTCTGCAGCAGAAACTACAACATTGCTAGCATCATTGAGTGAAATATCTGAATTGGAAAATCCAGCTGGATTACTAGTTACTAATGTTTTTAGAACCGCGGTTGTACCAGAAATATCGGCGTGTAATACTTCTATTAATGAAGAGTTCGCATCAATTAATGCTAAATCGCTACCAGCAAGAGTTGTTCCAGAAGCATCATTAAGTGAAATATCAGAATTAGTAAAAACCACATTATTTGTTACTAACGTTTTTACATCTGCGGTTGTACCAGAAATATCAGCGTGTAATACTTCTACATCTTGAACATATGCATAGGCTGTATTTATTTCACTGGCAGATAATGTAACTGAAGAAGCATCATTAAGTGAAACATCCGCATTACTAATATCAACTAAGTTGCTATTTAAAGTTTTAATATCAGATAATACACCAGAAATATCAGCGTGTAAAAGTTCTACATCTTTTGCTGCTGTATCAATTAAAACTAAGTCTGCAGCAGAAACTACAACATTGCTAGCATCATTTAGCGAAACATCGGAATTAGAATATCCAGATGCATTATTTGTAACTAATGTTTTTAAATCTGCGGTTGTACCAGAAATATCAGCGTGTAATACTTCTACATCTTTTGCAGCTGTATCAATTAAAACTAAATCACTCGAAGCAAGTGTTGTCCCAGCTGCATCATTGAGGGAAATATCTGAATTGGTAAGAACAGCATTACTCGTTGCTAATGTTTTTACATCTGCAGTTGAACCAGAAATATCAGCGTCTAATACTTCTATTACTGAAGAGTTAGCATCAATTAATGTTAAATCACTCGCAGCAAGAATAGTTCCTACTACATCATTGAGTGAAACATCAGAATTAGTAAAAACCACATTATTTGTTACTAACGTTTTTACATCTGCGGTTGTACCAGAAATATCAGCGTGTAATACTTCTACATCTTGAACATATGCATATGCTGTATTTATTTCACTGGCAGATAATGTAACTGAAGAAGCATCGTTAAGTGAAACATCCGCATTACTAATATCAACTAAGTTGCTATTTAAAGTTTTAATATCAGATAATACACCAGAAATATCAGCGTGTAAAAGTTCTACATCTTTTGCTGCTGCATCAATGGCAACCAAGTCTGCAGCAGAAACTACAACATTGCTAGCATCATTAAGTGAAACATCTGAATTAGAATATCCGGATGCATTATTTGTTACTAACGTTTTTACATCGGCTGTAGAACCAGAAATATCAGCCTGCAATACCTCAACAATGTTCGAGTTATTATCAATTAATACTAAATCGGCAGCAGCTAATGTAGTTCCAGAAGCATCATTAAGTGAAATATCAGAATTGGTAAATGTTGCAGCTTTGGAAATTATATCTTTAAATTCAACAACAGTTCCTGATAAATCAGCAGTTTCAACAGATACATTTCCTTGTGTATAAATACCACTTATAATTACAAGATCTTGCACTAATGCAGCATCTATTTGCTGAATATCGTTAATAGAAATATCGGAATCTGTAAAAAATACTCCAGCATTATAGGCAGTGTTTATTTCGCTAATTGTGCCACTAATATCCGCTTCGAGAACAGTTACTGTCTTTGTTGTTAAATCACCAATAAGTTTTAAATCTGTTGCGGCTAAAGTTACATTGCTAAGATCATTAAGTGAAATATCTGCTTCGCCAAATTTTATATTTGCATTACTCGCATCTAATATTCTTTGTGCTTTTCCAAATAATTTAACTCTATTTAATACTTCCACATCTCCTGTTGATACCTCATCATCAATTAAAAATAGATCTTCAACATCTACTGATGTTATTGCAATGTCGTTAAGTGAAATATCAATTGCATTATTCATACTAAGATCAGTTGCAATAGCTCTACTAATATCAGTAACTGTACCAGTAATATGTACAGCATTTGAAATATCAACACGTGTTGTTGTCCTATTTGCTAATGTAAATATATCTCCTCCATCTAGATTAGAACCAGCAGCATCGTTTACAATTACTGTTGTAGCAGTATTAAGTGATGCATCAGGATAAGTTGTTGTATTTCCCAAATTAGCAAGACTATCTACTGTATCAGCACCAGGGCCACCATATCCAACAGAACCTATAATAAGTTCAATTCCATTTACTGAAAACAAATCATCATCTACCAAATAAGAGCTTGCTGAATTTTTTAAGTTAGCTATACTTGTTAAGTCAAGATTAGCGCATCCGGTTACTTTTTTGAAATCACTATGTGTTATACCAGTTAAAGTATCAATTTTATATCTTTCATTTGCACCACTATCTTCTCTTACTATTTTAACATTTTTACCTGTTCCAACTGTAAGTGTAGTTTCTTCTCCATCATCTAACATAACAACAAAACCAGTAGAATTATTGCTAGTTAAAGCTCTAATTGCTGCAATATCAACAGTTTCTCCTGGAACAATGACTACTATATCATCAGTCTTAAACTTAGTTTTATCATTAAAACCAAGGTCTTCTTTTTTCATTGGGAATTGCTTTATTGTTGTGTTATTAGAAGTCAAAAGTGCTACTGCCGCTCTTCTTTTTTGTTTTTTTGATGTTGCACCAGTACCAGACCCGGAAGAAATTTCTGTTTTAATTGCAGCCAAAGCATCTTTATAATCAGTATCATCTTTATCTGCTTTAGTAGTTCCTGCTTTTACTGGTATTCCTGATTTTTTCATTTTTGCTAAACGTGTTGCTCCACCCACTCCGCCACCTAGTCCAGAAGAAGATGCTTTATTATTTGCTTTATTTAACTTTGAGCCTACTCCTGTTCCTTGTGTTGTAATAGAACCAGTTGTATTAAGATCAATCCTATTATACTTGGTTGCAGTAATATTATTTACTACAGTAACATTTACATCACCATCTTGAATAAAAACATTGCTAAGGTCTTGTTTGAAAATATCTTGTCCACTAACAAAATCACTAGTAACATTAACTTTAATTCCTCCAGTTAGAATTATATTATTATCTAAAACATCATCTAGTTTTTTGAAGTCAGGAACACTTATAGCATCATTTACAGTTACATCACAGTCACTTGCATCTAATCGTGGTGTTCCTCCCAATAAAACGTTACTTAAATCAACAAAACTACCAGAAATATCAGGATTATTAAATAATTTAAGCTGTGATGTTGTTTTACTTACTAGAACACTTAAACCGCCTGCTGAAATATCCGTAGTATCTTCTATAATAAGATTTGTTGCTTTATTTAAATCTGCAGAAGTTTTACCTCTTAAATTAATTAATGTATCAGAAATATCGAATACATATGTTAAATTTGTTGACACGGCGTGGTTGGAAGCGTGTGTTACAGCTGGATACGAGGTCAAAGCTGTTTTATTTACTTGTAATTTCAATTTCCAAGTTGCATTAGTAGTATTTCCATTTGAAGTCCAATTGGCGCTTGAATCTACAGAATGAGTTCCAGCTACCCAATATTGACTATTAAGTTCAACCGGGTCATGTCTTACAAAGGGTCCACCAACTGTGCTTGTTTCTTCCCATATAACTCTAACTCCAGAAACATCTTCATTTAAAGTATATGTAATTTCAGCATCTTCAAATGTAGAATTACTAGCAGGACTTAAATTTAATAAGGTTTTATCAAAATTAACATCTTTAACATTAACAGTAAAACTTAAAGACGGTCCGTTGGCAGCACCAACAGTAGTTACAGTTCCATTATTATTACTAGCATCAACAGTTAAACTATAAACATTAGCAATTGCGCCGCTTTGGGTTGGATTTTCAAAATCTGGCGCAGTTTTAAATGTAATAACACCTGCATTACTAATATTAAAAGACCCAACATCAGCTCCAGATAATACAAATGAGTTAGCTGCGCCAGACAAGTCGCTAATTGTTGTTACTGCGGTTGTATTTTCACTAACATCAATATTACCTGATACTATTTTAGAAGTATTTGCACTCAAATCAATTGTATCTGCCACATCAACAACAGCAACAGTAAAACTTAAAGACGGTCCGTTGGCAGCACCAACAGTAGTTACAGTTCCATTATTATTACTAGCATCAACAGTTAAACTATAAACATTAGCAATTGCGCCGCTTTGGGTTGGATTTTCAAAATCTGGCGCAGTTTTAAATGTAATAACACCTGCATTACTAATATTAAAAGACCCAACATCAGCTCCAGATAATACAAATGAGTTAGCTGCGCCAGACAAGTCGCTAATTGTTGTTACTGCGGTTGTATTTTCACTAACATCAATATTACCTGATACTATTTTAGAAGTATTTGCACTCAAATCAATTGTATCTGCCTCATCAACAACATTAACAGTGATGGAAAGTGTTGTGCTTTGCTGTGCCCCGCCGGCAGGAGTTCCTGTCGCAGTAACATCTAAAGTATACTCATTATTCTTTGTGCCGCTTTGGGTTGGATTTTCAAAATCTGGCGCAGCTTTAAATGTAAGAACACCTTTATTACTAGCAGCTGCATTACTAATATTAAAAGACCCAGCATCTAGTCCAGATAATGACCAAGAAGAGGCAATGTTGTTTGTGTCGTTGAATGTTGTTACTGCGGTTGTATTTTCACTAACATCAAATTGTGTAGTAGCTCCTATGCTAATAGTGGCGACGGCGCCTCCTCCGCCGCCGGTGCTCGTGCCACCGCCAGTGCTCGGACCCGTGCCGCCTCCTCCGTGGGTTGCCTCGTTAGTGTCATCATCAACCGTAACAGTAAAACTTAAAGACGTTCCGTTGGCGGAACCAACCGTAGTTACAGTTCCATTATTATTACTAGCATCTACAGTTAAACTATAAACATTAGTTCCTGCTACACTACCTGGAGTTTCAAAATCTGG
>Ga0206126_10000407_pt1 | contig 58401 bp, 46 predicted proteins | sample Helgoland_Spring_5_FD_148621 | JGI IMG/M metagenome (GOLD analysis project Ga0206126, IMG submission 148621) | Pelagic subsurface seawater microbial communities from Kabeltonne, Helgoland, North Sea - Helgoland_Spring_Bloom_20160412_1 | ecosystem: Environmental > Aquatic > Marine > Epipelagic ...
GATGTGTGCGGTTTCACCATTCTGCATCGGTTGTAATGACGAGGCAGCATGTAACTTCAACCCGAATGTTATTCCTGAGCCAAACTTCAACGACGGTTCATGCACATACCCTGAGGAAGGGTTCACTTGCGACGGCGAATGCCTTGATTACAATGGGGATTTGATTTGCGATATCCTCCAAGGATGTGGTGATGAGTCTGCCTGCAATTATGAAGATGTTGAATATCCATCGCTCGATTTCTGTGACTTCTGCAGCTGCTTGAATGTGAGCACGAGTCATGACGGTTATGGCGTTGACGTTGAGTCTATGGCTTCCAGCATCGAAGGGCTCACAACCTACCAAGTATTCGTTACTACTGCGAATTCGACGGACGTATTGAATGCCATCTTGGGCAACAACCAAAACCCAATTGTTTTGGCTGCATCCAGCGAGATCTACCAAAATATTCAAGGTTCATTCTTGCCTTCAGCTCCTGAGCTGTTTGGTTTCTATCCGATGTTGACGGCTGACTCGTATGTTACCATAGGCGACAATACACCATCGACAGTCATTGACCTCCCACCCGTTGATACTGGTGGATACCCAACATGGGTGAATGAATTCGAAAGCGGCGAAAACATTGTTATCGATGACGTGATTGGAAGCGGTTGGTACATCAACGCGGACAACATGGATGCGCAGTATGGCTTGGCAGGTGATGACAACCGCGTATTGGTTGCACAAATCACAACAACAGGAACCATTCACGGTCAGTTGTTTGTTCAGATTTTCCCTGAAGGACTATCTGCAGGTAACACCATGTACGTTTCCCTATCCTTTGGTAGTGACAACTGTGGATGTGCTGATGAGACAGCCTGCAACTACAGCGAAGAGAATTACGAAGACGACGGAAGTTGCGATTATCCAGTCGATGGAGAAGGATGCAACGAGTGCTTGTATGATCAGCAGCCACCGGTTATGGTTTCTGCTGAAGACTACACAACAGAGTGTTCAAGCGTTGATTCAGATATCCGCGAGCCTTTGGTAGTTGACGAATGCGACCCTGTATTGGACGCCACGTATGTGGATGCCATTTCATCGGGTGATTGCGATGGTGCGTACACCATTGCTCGAACGTGGACATTTGCAGATAATGCAATGAACACGACGACAGTAGTTCAGAACATCATGGTCATTGACACAACGGCTCCAACGTTCACAGCACCTGCTGACATAGATGTAGCTTGTACAGATGACACCAGCGATTTGGGCATTACGGGCAATGTAGAAGATGCGGCTGATGCTTGCAGTTCTGCAGTTACTGTAGGCTATACAGACACGGCTGGCGAAGACAACTGCTTTGGTGGAGACGTGATTGTTCGAACATGGACGGCCACCGACGACTGTGGCAACGTGAGTTCTGCGGATCAAATCATCACATTGGTAGATGCTGTTGCTCCATACTTCACATCTGTTCCAGCAGACGTTGACATCGAATGTGGCGATGACCTTCCAATGGACATGGCGACTGCCGAAGATGTTTGCTCTGGCGCTACGGTCACAATGACCGATGAAGACGGCGACGCGAATTGCACAGGAATGGCAGTGATTATACGCACGTTCACGGCAACCGATGGATGTGGAAATTCATCCACTGCGGTTCAGACCATCACGCGTGTGGACACTGAAGCTCCATCTGGAACAGTAATGGATAGTGAAGTGTCATGTGAGGTATACGATGCAACTGCAGCGTATGGATCTTACGAGACTTCTGACAATTGCATGAGCGAAGTTTCTGTCTCATGGACAGAGGTGGCTTCTACAGTTGAGGAAGGACAAAGCGGCTGCTTCGTAGTTGAACGCGAGTACACATTCACGGATGGATGTGGAAATAGCTCTTCAGCCATTCAGACAATCACGGTTACTGATGATGTGGCTCCGGTCATGGATGAGGTTGCTGCAGCGGTTGAATTGCAATGCGGAGATGACCTTCCTGCTATGCCAGGTGCAACGGATAACTGCTCAGCAGTTGAAGTCACCTATGAAGACGTTGAGACCGCAATGGGATGCTCTGGCGCAATGAACTTCATCCGAACCTACACAGCAACGGATGCATGTGGTAATTCGGTAAGTGCATCACAAGAGGTGACATTCAATGATTTGATCGCTCCAACATTTACAACCCCAATGGATGTGACGGTAGAGTGCGACACGGACTTGATGGACCCCACTACCACGGGCGATGTCATGGATGCTGCAGATGTTTGCAGTGCTGACATCATGGTTACATACACAGATGAGCTGTCAACTTCAGAAGGTTCATGCCTTGCTGACAATGTTGTAACGCGAACGTGGACCGTAAGCGATGGCTGTGGAAACGTTACGACTGATGTACAGGTGATCACTTTGGAGGACACAACCGCACCGGTTGTGATTTACGAAGAGAACATCACGCTTTATGATTCAGCGAGTGAGACCATCGATGACTTCGTTGGTATTACTGAGATCTACGATGCGTGCAGCGATTACACGTATACCACCACGGATATCTTCTCTGGCTCTGGCATCTACAGCTACCAGCTGAATCGAACCATGGTCTTCACGGATGCGTGCGGAAATACAACCACCATCGAGCAATTCGTAACTGCGATTTACTCAACAGGTTGTACATACGCGGATGCAATTAACTATGACGAAGCAGCAATCATTGATGATGGTTCTTGTGTATACGAGGGCTGTACGGATATGGCGTCTGCGAACTACAATCCGATTGCTTCGGTTGATGATGGTTCTTGTTTGACGGTTGGTTGCATGGATCCAGCAGGATATGATTACAATCCTGATGCGAACTACCCAGGCGGATGTGATTATCCAGATCCATGCCCAGGTGACATCAACGATGACGGAACGGTTAACGTGAGTGACTTGTTGGAGTTCTTCCAACTCTACGGCGTTGATTGCCCAGAATAAAAAATCAAATGGTTTTATAGAATTCGAGTCTGGCAAGACCGATTCCTAGGGAGGGGGCTGCATTTCGATGCAGTCCCTTCTTTTTTTGTGGCCAACCAAAGCACGGTGTTCTGGAAATCTGTTAAAGCAAAGCGCAGTGCGGGCAGGGCCGATGGAATGCCTTAATTTCGCGACTCAATAGCAACGATGGAAACGGAAGAACAAAAGCGGAAACGCCTCGAGAAACAACTGGATGACACCCACAATTGGCCGTGTCCTTTTTCGTTTAAATTTATTTTGCCGGCGAACGAAGCGTCCATTGCGGCATTAAAAGCGATTTTCACTTCCGCGGCTCAATTCAGTGAACGACCATCGCGCAAAGGCAATTACACCGCGTATACCATCATCGAGACGGTAGGGTCTGCTGAGGATGTTTTCATGCGCTATGAGTCCGCCGCAAGGATTGAGGGAATAATCTCTTTGTGACCATGGCGGCTGAATCTTTCGAAACTTTTTTAGAAAATGCTGCAATGGCTTTGCTGCTCATGCTTGCAGTGCTGGCGGGCTGGGTCATTTTGAAGCGAATGTCATCTGCGATGCGCAAGGGCGTCATTGCTGCGGAATCTCACTTGGTCGATGGTTTGTCGGTTGCTGTCAATCGAGCGACAGTGATTGTTCGTTTTACCGTTCCCAATGGCTGGACAGCCGATTGCCACTTGACGTTGGTGGATGAGTCGCGAGCTTCCCTCAAAACATTGCATACGGGTCCGCTCGAAAAGGGGGAGCATTCTTTTTCGTGCGACATATCGGGAATGAATGCTGCGTTCGTATGTTTTGAGACCAGCGGTCAATCGTTGGAGCGAAGAATTGCTTGAGCGCTACATGCGCTCCGGCATTTGTATGCCGAGTAATCCCATGGCGTCCTCGATTTGTTGGGTAAAGAAGTAGCAGATTGTTGTTCGCGCGACGCGCAATGATTCATCTTCGATTTGGAGTATCGGATGATCTTGGTACCACCGGCTATATGCCTTTGTAAATTCATAGCAGTGATTCGCAATGAGGCTGGGGTCGCATTCGGAAGCGGATTGCTTGAGCACGTTGGGCCAATGCAAGCCGAGCTGAATGATGCGCAACTCTGGTTGATCCCATACACTCGCATCCAGGGTTGATGCGGTCAAAGCACCGTACAATTCTTCGCTTTTCCGCAATACACTTTTCGCTCGGACAAAGTTGAACTGAATGAATGGCCCGGTATTGCCGATGAAGTCAATGGACGCCTTGGGATCGAACATCATGGATTTCTGTGGCGATACTTTGAGCAAAAAGTATTTGATCGCACCGTATCCGACCCTCTTGAATAGTACTGCTTTTTCAGCTTCGCTGAGGTCTTCCACCTTGCCCAACTCGGTCGCCATTTCCTTGGCTGTTTCAGCCATTTCGGCTAGCAATTCATCGGCATCAACCACGGTTCCTTCCCGGGATTTCATTTTCCCTTCTGGCAACTCTACCATGCCATAGCTCAAGTGTCGATTCCGATCGGCTCCTTCGACGCCGAGCAGTTTCAATAATTTGAAGAGGACTTTGAAGTGGTATTCTTGCTCGTTACCAACCGTGTAGATTTGACGATCGAGACCCGGAAAGTCCTCATACCGTTGGATGGCTGTGCCAATGTCTTGGGTCATATAAACGGAAGTGCCGTCTTTTCGAAGCACGAGTTTTTCATCAAGCCCTTCTGCCGTAAGATCAGCCCAGACGCTTCCATCGTCCCGCTTGTAAAATGCCCCGGTTTCCAAGCCACGCATCACCAAACCTTTCCCCAATAAGTATGTTTCAGACTCATAATACAACTGGTCAAAATCCACTCCCATTTCCGCATACGTTACGGCAAAGCCATCATAAACCCATCCGTTCATCTTCTTCCATAATGCTACTACATCGGGATCGTTGGCTTCCCAGCGGGCCAAGTAATCCCGTGCTGCCTGCATCAATTCAGCCGCATTTTTCGCCTCATCTTCCTTCATGCCTCGGTCCATGAGGGCCTTGACTTCTTTTTTGTACTCTTGATCAAAACGGACATAGTATTTTCCGACCAGCTTGTCACCTTTCAATCCCGTGCTATCGGGCGTTTCTCCATGACCATACTTGGTCCAAGCGACCATGGACTTGCAAATGTGAATGCCGCGATCATTGATGATTTGGACTTTGATCACATGGTGCCCAGCAGCTTCTAAAATGCGGGAGACACTGTACCCAAGAAAGTTGTTTCGCAGGTGTCCTAAGTGCAGCGGCTTATTCGTATTGGGAGAGGAGTACTCCACCATTACCATAGGTAGTGATGAAGGTTGGCCGAATCCATACTTCTCAGTTTGCACGGCTTTGATCAATTCACTTGTCCAATGCGTGGGAACGATGGTCAAGTTCAAAAATCCTTTTACGACTTGGTAAGCGCTGATCAGGTCATGTGATTCTACGAGGTACTTGCCTAAATCTTCAGCGGTGGCTGCGGGTGACTTTTGCGAAGCTCGCGTCAGCGGAAAAACCACGACCGTCCGGTCACCTTCAAATTCCTTTCGGGTTTGCTGCACTTGGACGGTGTTCGCTTCTATAGTCGCTTGGAAGCACTTTTTGCAGGCGAGGACCACCGCAGCTTGGATGTTTTGATCTAAGGTTGGCATGACAATGTCAGAGAGGTTAGCGAAGCGTTATGCTCGTGGGAGGTGAATTTCAGCAATCATGCAACGAGCGCTTCCACCGCCGCAAGTCTCGATGGTCTCGAGGTCGGAATGGATGATTTGACCGTGTTTTTTCAAACGTTCAATCTGTTCTGCGTCCAATGCATGAAAAGCACTTGAACTCATGGCGATGACCGGGCCGTTGGACCCTTGTAGCTCCAACATGTTGCCCGCAAATCGTTCGATTTGTGATTCGCTCAATGCGATGATTTCGCGTCCGTCGGATGTCAACTCATCGCTCACGGCTTGGCGTTCTTCATCATCGTCAATGCTTTCGAGACAAATGGCACAGAAGCCGGAGCCAATGCTCATCATGACGTTGGTGTGGTAAATGGGGTGGCGCCTGTCTTCAGCGGATTGCATCGCAGAGAAGGCGACAGGTTCATAATCCAATTCTTGGCAAAAATGAAGCAGTGCGGTCTCGTCTGTTCGCGAACTGATCGCGGCATAGGCCTTGCGGTTGATCCGGTCCAGCACCATGCTACCGGTTCCTTCAAGGAACCGATTGTGCAATTCAAATTCGGTGAAGTCAACAATGTTTTCAATGCTGAATCCCGCGTCGTGCTCAAGTTGTACAATCACATCCTCTCTTCGCTCTTCGCGGCGATTGGGAGCGAACATGGGATACAAGCAAACGGTGCCTGTTTCATGGGTTGAAATCCAGTTGTTGGGAAACAAGGCATCTGGCGTTTCATGCGGCAATTGTTCTTCAAAGACAAAAACATTCACGCCTGCATTCCCCAATGCTGTCGCCAGTCGATCAAACTCTGCCTGCGCCTGTTCAATGACCGCTGACGCAGAAACTCCCTCAAGGGTTTTCTGGTACAAATTATTCGTTGCAGTCTCTTCGTTCTTTCGAAAAGAATGCGGCCGAATCATGAAAACGTTTGAAGTGCTCTGATTCATACTGGATTAGTTTCTTCGCAATGGGAGGGTGGAGCATCGGAGCAGTCCACCCATTTTAGAGGTCTCATTTAGGTCTACTTCAATCACGTCATATCCCCATGCCCGCATTTGCTCATTCGTCCTTTCAGCGGTGCGATTTGAAACCACCGTTCCCGGCTCAAGACTCAAAACATTGCACTGCATGTCCTGCATTTCTTCCGCTGAAACATCCATGATGTGTGCGTCAGAATAGCGACGCAGCATATGATTGAGTTCTTCATCACGTGCAAACCCCGGTCGGTGAATCATCAGATGACCCAGGCCCAGAGGTGCACAGCAGCAATCCAGGTGAAGCGCGTTTTTCAAGGGTTCGGTGTCCGACTTTTCCAATTCAAAGCCCAGAATTCGTTTCTGAGGGAATTGGGAGCGGAGCCATTCAATGGCAGCAACATTTGTGCGCGCCGTGGTATACTGTGAAAATCGTTCTTCCCCTGCATAGCCTACCCAAATTTCATCGCCCATGGGCATGATGTCCCCGCCTTCCATTCGAACGGAAGCAGGCGGATGAGTGAGGACCCCTGGATTCCGATTGAGCATGGATTCTAAGCCCTTTTGTTCGTTCACTCGATCTTCAACAAGGTGGGTCATGATGAACTCCCTGTCAATCACTAAACCGATATCACGCGTAAAGACTTGGTTGATGCCGATGGACTCAGGCCGTAACACTTGTATGCCTCGACGCGTTAACTGTTTGGCGAGGCAATTCAGTTCATAGGCGACAGCATCCTCCGTTGGATACGTTCCTTGAGCAACGTGCAGTCGGGACTGTGGGTCATATGTTTCTGCCAAGGTTGGAGCCAAGCCCATGCCTTCGCCAATGCCGACCATGACAGCCTTTAGAGGCGACCATTCATCGCGGATGTGCCATTTGATTGACTCCATCGTGATCGTGATTATTTCTGAGCGGTAGGGTCATTCTCCCTCCTGTGTCGCAACCCTCCAACCATTGCATCGCTGCTCATCATGTAGGCGGAGCCCGATTCATTGAAATTTGGGGGCAAGAAGCACCAGTGGCTTGAATCGACGTGGGACAGGGCCCAGATTCGGTTGAAACCAGTGATTTCCCAGTATCGGAATGGGAGAGAGTCGCCTTCTGCGATTTCTTTCTCGAAATATTGGGCATTTCCTTTGCCATAGTTGGACTCTACCATGCCTTTCATGCCCGATGGGTTGGGGCCTTCGTAGTATGGCAGGAATTCGACGTAATGACGCAAGTTCATATTGAGGAGGACCACCTCTTGGTCTCCGTCCAAGAATGCCGGGCTGGCATAAACAACTTCTGCCATTTCCGTTCGGTTTTGCACACCACGTTCTGTCCAATAATCAAGGGCTCGAATGCTGCTATTGATGAATGCCGTATCCGAATTTTTGTGCAGGGGAAAGTGATGCATCAATTGGCTCCAATCGGCATCATTGGTGCTTTCGAAATAATCGAAAAGGTTCTGGGTGATATTTTCGAGCGTATCCCGGGCGATGAAGGCATGCAACCGATCATCGGCAATAGATACAGCCAATGACGCGTTTTTCAGGTCAAAGGATGAAGTAACGCTTTCTGATTTCGAATCGCTGCTTTGTGAATCCGCGGGGCTGTTTCCGCAGCCATTGAGCGCAAGTGCTAGCAAAAGAGCGAACAGCAAGGTTTGTGGGAAATGCTTTTTCATCATGCCACAAAAATAGGCAGTCAATTGGGAAAGTAGCCTTTATTTCGTTGTGCTTCTTGTTCTGCGATCAAGAAAGAGAATCGCGCGGCATTATCGATGTGTTCGTTTCGGCGTTTCAGGTCCGGTGCATTCAAGATGTCGTATCGTTTTTTCGGAGTGATTTGATGCCTGATTAACGATTGAATAAGCCCATTGCCCGGCATGCAAACGGATTTCTCGTTTTCGGATGTTTTCTGCAATTGTTCCGTTTTTGAAAAGTCGAATGCGGCATTTTCAGTGAGATCGTAGTTCTTCCAATCCGACCATCTGGCAATTTCTCCGCTGGGGTATGGCGGATTTTCGCCAGGTTCAGGAATGTGCACGGGAGAGGCAAGCTTAAATAATCCAATGCACTGCACTGCAGCATCTCGAAATCCATTTTCGTCAGGCTCTGAGGCAAAAATAAGCCGCATCAGACCGCCCAAGCGCGTGAGGCAATCTCCGTCGACAAATGGAATGCCAAACTCATCCAAATCCATGGCTTCCAATCGATTGAAAAGCGCTTGATAACGCTCTTCGAAAACGTGAAGAGCAACGGTTTCCCCCGGAAGGGGCAACAAGTTCAAAGGAAAGAGCGGTACAAGGGTGCTGTTCACAACGAAGCAACACCTCTACTACCGATTGGTTCACTTCGGCTAAGAATTATTCTATTTGCTTTTATATCTCTTTTTATGAATGCATTAGGTCGAATGAATTCACGGAGCTTTGCTTTTTTACGCGTGCCGGCCATTTCGATCCTTAAGTTGAACCGAAACCTCACGTTCCTCTCCATTGCGCCACACCCGAACCATGACCTCATCGCCGGGATGGAAGCGAGAAACGCTTTCTTGCAATTCGGGGAAATCTGAGATTTCTTGACCGTTGATGGCCAATACAACATCTCCGATTTCCAATCCTGATTCGGCAGCACCACTTCCGGGCACCAAGTCTGTAATGGCGCAACCTTTCACTTCTGTCATGTCCAATTGCTCGGCAATCGTTTCGTTGACGGGTTCAATCTGAATACCAAGATAAGCCCGTTGCACTTCTCCATATAGCATCAAGTCCTGTGCTACCTTTTCCACTATGGTCGATGGTACAGCAAATGAGTACCCCGCGTAACTGCCTGTTCTTGAGGCGATAGCGGTATTTATCCCAATGAGCTCGCCTCGGGTGTTGATGAGCGCTCCACCGCTGTTTCCTGGGTTTACAGCGGCATCGGTTTGAATGAAAGATTCGATGGGAAAGACACCTCGATCGGGACGGGCACGTAGCAAATTGATGTTGCGTGCTTTTGCGGATACAATTCCGGCGGTTACTGTAGAAGTCAAATCAAACGGGTTTCCAACCGCAAGCACCCAATCGCCGATCTCCACTTGATCGGAATTTCCGAATGCAACAAAGGGAAGAGGGAATTCCGCTGATATCTTCAACATGGCCAGATCGGTAGAGGGGTCGGTTCCGATGATTTCTGCTTTATACGTGCGGTTGTCATTCATCGAAACGGTTATTTCTTCTGCGCCATCAATCACATGGTTGTTGGTGACGATAAAACCATCGTCTCCGATAATGACACCGGACCCAGATCCTTGGTGCACTTCTTCCGGCGCACGGTATCCTAACATTTCGTGCCATGGATTCATTGGCATGCGTGTTTTCATGGCTGTTCGGATATGAACAACGGACCCTACAGATGCTTGAGCGGCTTGGGCAAAGGAAGGCGGAACAGAATATTCTGGAGCCGGTCTTTTGTGTGTTGCGACCGATGCTTGCGGCGCTTGAGCGACCGCATTTGCAGCGACCAGTGGCAATTGAATGGGTGGGGACGTTTGAAGAGGTGCTTGGGGACCAATCAGAAAAAAAATGGCAGCTCCGGAAAAGCCAGCCACGAGGCCAATAGCGAAAATCTTGAAAACATTCATGTTCATGGGTTCTTGACTCAAATGAACATCAAAGCTTCATTTCTGGATGCGAAGGAGTTGCAAATAAATTTTAAAGGACACCACAAGTCCTGTTAAAATGGCATGAAAGTGATTGTCATTACTTCGAAGCCAAACCAATCTCTTTCAGCCGCTGAACCAGGTATTCACCAGCGCTGATAGGTTCCTCGGCAGCCTTCTCACCATCGGGGATCAAATGAGGCATTGCGTCCAAGCGCATCTCCGGTCTTGGATGACAGAAAAAGGGCATGGAGAAGCGCGGCTTGCCCCATTCGCTGCGCGGCGGATTAACGACCCGATGCGTCGTCGATTTTAATTGGTGATTCGTCAGCCGCTGCAGCATGTCTCCAACATTGATGACAATATGCTCTGGCAATGCTGTGACGGGGACCCAGGTGTTGTCGTGGCGCAATACTTCGAGCCCCGATGCAGACGCGCCAACAAGCAAGGTGATGAGATTGATGTCTTCATGCTGGCCAGCACGGACGGCAGAATTGGGTTCCCCAGTGATGGGGGGATAGTGAATGGCTCGCAAAATGGAATTTCCTCCTGCCACCCAGTTTTCAAAGTAGGATTCTTCTACATTCAAATGAATCGCAATCGCCTGGAGCATGATTTGCCCGAGATTCTCCAAAGCTTCAAACGCTTGTTCAGCTGTTGCTTTGAATTGGGGTGTTTCTGACACATTTGAATTTGGGGGGAAATGCACCAGGTCTGCATCCGAAGGTGGATTCGGTTGCCCAACCTGCCAAAATTCTTTCAAGTCGGCGGCTTCACTGTCTTTCGCATGTTCAACGCCCATTCGAACAAAGCCGCGTTGGTTATTGGTTTCTGGTCGTGCGTATGCCTTTTTTTGTTCCGGGCTCAAGCCGAAAAAGTCTTGCGATTGTGTGTACAAATCTTCAATCAAGGTGTCTGGAATTCCATGGCCATGAATGGCGACAAATCCGATGCTTTCGTATGCGTCGCCGAGATTTTTTACGAATTTATTTCGCAGTTCTTGATTGCCTTTTGTGAAGTCCTGTATGTCTAGGGTAGGGATTCCAGCGACGAAACTCATCTCTTGATTTTCCATGTGGCTTCTTCAGGTTTGTATAAGGTCGAATTTACGAAGGACTGCTCAAGTAGCCGAGCTTGTGCTTCCCAAGAGCTGTTTTTTTCGATCCACAGCCGTGATTCCTTTCCCAGGTCCGCGCATTTTTGCTTGTTTGTCAAAAGCTCATCAATGGCATGAGCAGTGGCTGCAGGGCTTTCGGCCAACAATAGCGGTGGCGCTGAGGTGTCATGCTCAGGAAACCCACTCAATACATGGGGCGTGGTGATGCAAGGGAGTTCCATCGACATTGCTTCCAGAATTTTATTTTGCTGGCCTGTTCCTATTCTGAGTGGTGCCACGAATATGTCAGAAGAGGCATATTCGGTTCTCAAGTCATCGATCCACCCGGTAACAGTGACTTGATCACGGGCCAATCTTTGTACTTCCACCGTGGGTTTAGTTCCTGCAATCACGACCTGAATATGCGGCGTCTGGATTTTGGGTAAAATGTCATTCACAAGCAGCTTGGCTGCATCGACATTTGGAGGGTAGCTCATGTTTCCGGTAAACAGAATTACCGCTTTTTGATTGGTTTTTTTCTCGATGGCATTGCTGTTGTTGAAATAGTCGGAGTCGACACCATTGGGGATGACGTCTATTGCGTTTCTTCCCGGATGAGCAATGAGTTTGCGATCGGCTTTGCTAATGATGGTTTGTCCATCAAAGTAATCGAATACCATTGATTCATACCGGGCAAGTCGGTGGGCCTCCAATTGAAAAATCCATCGTGAACCCATTGGACGAAGCGCTGCGTTCCGACTCATTCCGGCACTGAGTGCGTCCATGTAATCCAACACCCTGGGAATTTGATGGTCGTTTCGCACATACTCGGCCATTCGCACAAGTTGGCAGTGAATAACATCGGGGCTCAGTTGGTCCATCCATTGATGAAGCTCATGATCTGCTTTGCGCTGGTAAAACCAGTGGATTTGAAAAGGACGTGAACTAAGTGCAGCGAAAGCCAGTCGTGCCCATCGTTTGAATCGATTCACTTTGAACCATTTCAGTCCAGTGGTTACTTGGCTCAAGGCCAATCGGGCTTCCTTCGAAGGTTGTTCTTCTGTAAGGGTGAATAAATAGACCTCATGGTCTTGATTCAGCATTCGCATTTGGTGGTAGGCGCGAACGCGGTCTCCTTTATCCAGTGGCCAAGGAAGTCGTGAAGTGATGAATAGGATTTTCAAAGCGTCTCCAAATGTGCAATTTGCTCGAGCATTCTATTCACGATGGACTGGTTTTCGAATTGCTCCATAACAAAAGCGCGACTGCGCTTTCCGATCGCCTCTGCCTCTTCGGGACTGTTGAGCAATTCGACAATCCGCGATGCAAATTCTTGGGGTGTATCGGCGAGATGGAAGTGTTCTCGGTCCTTTCCTGGAATGCCCTCCATCCCAATAGTCGTTGATACGATGGGGCGGCCACCTGCCATGGCTTCTATGGCTTTCACGCGCATGCCGCTGCCGCTGAGGAGCGGAACAATCATGATGCCTCCGCTGGTCATCATGTCCCACGCATTTTTAACTTCGCCCAAGACCTCCACATTGGGGCTGCAGAGCCATGGCAGATCCTCCGGGAAATTTCGCCCAGCCAAACAAAGCTTCACGTTGGGAACCTGCTGCAAGACCATCGGCCAAATGCGACTAATGAACCATCGAATGCCTTGAATATTCGGTCGCCAGTCCATTGCTCCTAAGTGAAAAACGTGATGAACAGGTCCTTGTGAAGCGGTTGGCAACTCTGCGACGTCAAGTCCAAAGGGCATAACGTGAATAGGCACCGAACATCCCATCGCTTCAAAGTGCCTTTTGTCATCCTCAGAAATGGCTGCGATGGAATCAAAATCATGCATCACATTGATCTCGTACTCTTCGAGTCGATCAGCAAGCGATTGCAGGTAGAGTCGCTTGGTCATCGGTTTGGTCTCTTGTGCGAGGTGCTGCCAAATGCGGTGCTCAATGTTGTGCGCACGAAGCATCGCTATCCCATCGCAATATTTGCGCACTGTCTTGAGGTAAGGGGCGGTGAATAAGCTTTCGAAAATGACCAAGTCAAAGGCTGTTTTCCGGAGAACTTCCGTCAGAATTCGATCAAAATCAAGCGAATAAAACCGGGTAATATTGTAGCTGTCACCGGTAACCAAATCGGAGAGCGCATCCAGTTTTCTCAGAGTCGTATCCACTGGAATGGCTTCGATTTGCGTGGCTTGGAGGTATTCCGAATCGAGTTCATCGGGTTGAAAAGGATGCTTTTCGGTGGCGACGGTCAGGATTTTAACCTCATGCTTATCGGACATCAATAACCCACGAGTCAACGCGTCCATTGCCCTGCATCCACCATCTTTACTCGGTCGAGGTGGTTTATGGCAGAGTTGAAGTATTCGCATGGACGCATGAATTTTAGTGCCCAAATTTAAGAGCTAATGGTTTGCGTTGTTCGGGGCTTTCGCCGGGCAAACGAAATTTTACCCGAATCCCTCGATGCTTTCCACGTAAGAAAGAATGCCAATGGAAATAGCACAAATGTGCTCATCCACATTCCAAGCCATGGTTCAAGGCTCCCTGCTCGAATCATTTGCTCACCGACGATTGAGAGGATGTAATAACCGAGAAAGATCATGATCGCCAATACAGTTGGCATGCCAAGACCTCCCTTTCTTATTATGGCCCCAAGAGGGGCTCCAATGAAAAACAAAAGAATGCAACTGAGCGAGAGGAAAAATTTCCTGTGCCACTCAATCGCATGCCGATTTTGCGCGGTTTTTTTAGACTGAATTTCTTCCAGGGCATTGGCGATGCCTTGCCGCGCATTTCGCGCGAGGCTTCGAGCACCGTCAAAAGCCATTCGCTGTTCTGTGGGACTCAGCACTTCCAAAATGCTTGTGCTCGCTTTCGTGACCCCCAACGCTTTCAATTCAACTGTATCCCGCAGTAAAGTGGTCTGTCGCGCTCCAAAGTGTTCGATGTTCCGTTGTTTGTCCTGGTTCAACCTCTCGAGAGAATCCATGGCAGCTTGCAGCTGTTGCACGGTCATCATTTCATGTGCACGCTTAAACAGCCCTTCATCCACCTTGCTGAAGTCCAGAGAAGTCATGTCGATTTCGAAGATTTGCCGTTCAAACTTTGACGCAATGTGAGGGTGCAATCGTTCTTTTCGCCTTTTGGATTGTTCCAAGTCTTCTTCGTAGCTCGCTCCATCATGAAGCGTAAGAAGCAGGCGGTCCGCTTTTTGCTCCATTCTTCCTGAAGTAGCACGGATTACCCGAGAAACGCCTGTTTCGCCTTCCCGATGATCGTGGATCAGGATGTCTTTCAAGGTGCCGTCTTCGGTTTTTTCATCAACCCGAATGGCAAACCCCTCAATCCCATTGTAAAATGCCCCTTCGGTCAAGTTGAGAGCAGGTTTTTGCTTGGTCACTGAGAACAGCAACGCCCGGAATTTCAAATTGGCGACTGGCCATGCGGCATTGGAAAACCAGAAAGCTCCACAGGCAATGGCAATCATCGCGACGGTCAATGGCCGCATGATGCGCGGCAGGGAGAGTCCTGCTGATTTGAGTGCAGTCAACTCATTTTTTTCGGCCAGGGAACCCATGGCCATAATCGAAGCAATAAGAATGGCCAGCGGAAGGGCAAGATTGACCAATCGAGCCGAAGCGTACAGCATCAGCTCACCAATCACCCATGGTTCCAAACCCTTCCCAATCAGGTCATCCGCATACACCCAAAGGAACTGCATGTCAAGAATGAACAATGCCACAGGCATAGTGATTGCAAATGGCGCCAAGAAATTGCGCAGTAAGAGCCGAGCGAACCTTCTCACGGTTCAAAGATAGGTGCCGCACAAATGCTTCACACTTTCCTTAACTTGCTGCACTCAATAACCCAAGTCATGCATAAATTATCGACCCGATCAACGTTTTGCTTTGCTCTAGCTGCGTTTCTATTTTCAGGATGTGGCACCCCGTCCCCGGCAGACGGCACGTCTGAAAACGACTGGAGCCCCATTGTTTCTGAATCGAAGGGAGCCAGTGCATCCGATGCGGATGGGTTTGTTTGGCAGACGGAACAGTTTGCTGACCTCAAAATTGTTCGGTATCAAGTGGGAGGATGGGACAAATTGGACAATCGTCAAAAGGCGCTGGTTTATTGCCTCAATCAGGCAGGATTAAGCGGTCGCGACATCATGTACGATCAAAACAATCGCTACAATCTTCGTGTGCGGAATCTCCTTGAGAACATTTACACAGGTTTCGATGGGGACAAGAACACCGTGGGTTGGAACCGTTTTGAAACCTACCTCAAGCGTATTTGGTTCTCGAATGGGATTCATCATCACTACGCCAATACCAAGTTGCTACCCGAATTCTCAGAGGCTTATTTCGATGAGTTGTTGGCAGCGACCGGAGGAACTTTGAGCGATGAACTTCGCGCGGTCATTTTTGATCCGAAGGTGGAATCCAAGAAAGTAGAACAGGACGCCTCCAAAGGCTTGGTCGAGGGGTCAGCGGTGAACTTTTATGCTCCGGATGTGACAACTGAAGAGGCGCAGACTTATTTAGCCAGCATCGTCGAAGAAGGGGATCGAACACCGGTAGAGTACAGCCTCAATTCGCGATTGGTGAAAAATGCCAATGGCGAAATCGAGGAGCAGGTTTACCATGTTGGGGGATTGTATGGTGAAGCGATGGCGCAAATTGTCTTCTGGTTGAATCAAGCAATCCAATACGCTGAAAATGATAAGCAGGCTGCTGCGTTCCGAAACCTCATCGCTTACTATGAGACAGGTGATTTGGAGAAGTGGCAACTGTACAACATCAATTGGGTGCAGGATACGGAAGGGGACGTGGACTATATCAATGGCTTTGTGGAGGTTTACAATGATCCACTGGGATACACGGGAAGTTACGAGACAGTGGTTCAGATCAAGGACTTTGACGCAAGCGAGCGCATGAAAGTCTTGATGGATAACGCCCAATGGTTCGAAGATAACATGCCATTCATGCCAGAACATAAGAAGAACGAAGTGGTCGGAATTACGTACAACGTCGTGAACGTTGCGGGTGAAGCAGGAGATGCTTCACCGAGCACGCCGATCGGGGTGAATTTGCCGAATTCCAACTGGATCCGTGTGGTGCACGGGTCCAAGTCGGTTAGCTTAGGAAACATTGTTGAAGCGTATGATCGGGCGAGTGGCGGTGGTATCTTGAGTGAGTTCGCGCACGATGATCTGGAAATGGAAATGAGCCAAGCGCACAGTGCGTTGGCAGGCAAATTGCACACGGCCATGCATGAAGTGATTGGACATGCTTCGGGCAAACTGGAAGAAGGTGTGGGAGAGCCCAAGCAGACAATCAAGGAGTACAGCTCTACGCTGGAAGAGGGTCGTGCTGACTTGGTGGCATTGTACTTTATGTTGGACGAGAAGATGCTCGAATTGGGATTGATGGAATCGTTGGAAACGGGCAAGGCCGAATATGACAGTTACATCCGAAACGGAATGATGCTTCAGCTGCGTCGCCTGGAATTGGGTGCAAACATAGAAGAGGCGCATATGCGCAACCGAGCTTGGATCAGCAATTGGTGCTTCGAGAAGGGGGAGGCCAAAGGAATCATCGAAAAAGTCAATCGCGACGGAAAGACTTTCCTCGACGTCAAGGACTATTCGGGATTGCGCGCGTTGTTTGGTGAGTTGCTGATGGAAGTACAGCGCATCAAATCGCAAGGCGACTATGATGCAGCGAAAGCGTTGGTAGAAGGATACGGCGTTCAAGTCGACCAATCGATTCACCAAGAAGTTTTGGATCGCTCTGCTTCACTTGGGATCGCACCATACGGAGGATTTATCAATCCGGAGATGCAAGCGGTTTATGTGGAAGACGGTAAGATTGGGGAAGTTCAAGTAAGCTACCCGGATGACTTCGCCTCCCAAATGTTGCGTTACAGCTCTACCTATGGATTGCTCCCAGAAAACAATGAATACGTGAAGAAATAGCGCGTCTGAAGCAACCATTTGCCTTTCCAGTTGTTGATTCTCTGAAACCGAATCTGTATTCTCATGAAATTAAAGTCGCTCGTTTGTGTCTTAGGTCTGTTGTTGTCTCTCATCGGATTCGCTCAAAACCCATTCCCATGCGAGCTCTCGGGTGGTGAAGGCGACCCAGCAACGGGAGGAGAATCTGCCACGCAGGAGGGCCAGTTTCATGACAACAGTGCTTACTTCAACATCATTGAAATCAATGAGCCTGTGACTTTGGTTTCAGCAAAGGTTTTCGCGAACGGTCCGGGGCCAAGAACCCTCGCAATTCTATCCACGGAAGGCGATCCATTGACATTTGAAGTTTTTGACTTGCCTGACGGGGAGAGCATTGTGGAATTCAATTGGGACTTGGGTCCAGGATCATACGGTTTCGGATCGATGTCCAACAACCCGCAGCTCTGGCGTGATGATCTCAATAGCGACCTCAATTATCCATACCCTCTCGGCGATTACGGAGCCATAACGGGGACGAGCATTCAAGGGGATAATGAGTTCAACTATTATTATTTCTTCTATGACGTTACGCTGGCCCCACAAGGACCATCTGTAAACTCAGGCGGGTACCCTTGTCTGAATGTTGAGCTGCTCGATGTGGCGCCCATTGCAGAAGTTGGAGGCGGTGCCAATGGGAATGATTGCTGGGGATGGACGGACCCTGTCTCAGGGAGAGAAATCGCTATCTACGGCCGTTCAAGTGGCGCATCATTCATTGATGTTACCGATCCAACGGACATGAAGTTTTTTGCAGATTTGCCCACGGCATCATCGTCTAGTTTGTGGCGTGATATCAAGGTCTATGAAAACTACGCATACATTGTGTCGGAGGCGGGGAGTCATGGTTTGCAAATTGTTGACCTCAATGCGCTGTTAGCGCTTCCTTTGGATGAAGTAACACAAATCGAGCCTGATGGTTATTACGGAGGGTTTGGTAATGCGCACAACATAATGATCAATGAAGAGACCGGCTACGCCTATCCGATTGGCACGAGCACCTTTTCTGGCGGTCTCCACATCCTTGATTTGGCAGATCCATTGAACCCTACACTGGTCGGTTCGTACGATGGCGCATATTCGCATGACGTTCACCCAATTGTTTACACCGGACCCGATGCAGATTACTATGGACGAGAAATGGTCATTTGTTTCAACGGATATGGGGGCGTTGCCATTGTCGATGCAGAAGACAAGGAAGATGTTTCGTTGGTTTCATCTTTGACCTATGCCCAATCCGGGTACACTCACCAAGGTTATGTGGGAGTCAATCAACGCTATTGCTACTTCAATGATGAACTCGACGAGCAAAATTATGGGAACAATACCCGGACCTACATCATGGACATTGCGGATTTGGATAACCCCTTCATTGTTGGATTTTACGAAGCGGATGTAGAAGCCATTGACCACAATATGTACATCATTGGTGACAAAATGTACCAGTCGAATTATTTGAGTGGATTGCGCATTTTGGACGTCTCTGACGCTGCTTCAGGCACACTTGAGCTGGTCGGTTACTTCGATACCAACCCATCCACTGATACGCCGGTTTTTGATGGCACTTGGAGCAATTACCCTTATTTCCCGAGTGGAAATGTTGCGGTGAGTTCTATGACCCACTTTTTCATGGTACAGCCATCGGCTTCCATCGCGCCCGGAACGGTCAGTGCTGTGCAAAATGCAAATCAGAAGGAAACGTTGCACGTTTTTCCGAATCCTGCGAATGAGACGGTTCGCGTCGACGGCTGGAAAGGAGACCTTGTCCTTCACAACTTAACAGGCAAACGTTGCAAAGCATGGACAGACCTACCGGGTGCTTCTGGACTGCATTTGAGCGTCGCCGATTTGCCAGATGGCCTGTACGTCTTGCAAGATGGATCCGGAGCTACTGCGCGAGTCCTCATCCAGCATTGATCAGGCGTTGCGCAATTCGTGGTGCAGTGCCACTGTTTCAAGGGCTTCTTTGACGTCGTGAACCCGTAAAATGTTCGCACCGCCCTCCAAAGCCCAAGCATGCAGGGCAGTGGTCCCATTTAAGGCCGCCTCTGGCGAAGACTGCAGTGTTTTCCAAATCATTGATTTCCGACTAACTCCAACGAGCAGGGGATGACCGAGTACTTGGAAAGCCTTCAGAGATCGCAAAATTTGAAAATTGTGCTCGGTTGTTTTGCCAAAACCAAAGCCGGGGTCTACCACCAATTGATCGATGCCTTGGCTTTTAAGGTCAACGCTTCGCTGCTGCAACCAAGTAATGATATCTTCACTTGCATTGGCGTATCGAGGGTTCACTTGCATGGTTGCGGGCGTTCCTTGCATGTGCATGATCACGAGAGGTGCCCGCCGCGCGCTGACAACGTGCACAAGCTCCTCATCTTTGGTTCCTGCAAATACATCATTGATCATAAAAGCGCCAGAATCCAGGGCGCGAGCGGCAACCTCGCTGTGAAAGGTGTCCACGGACAGAATGGCTTCGGGTCGTTCTTTTAGGATGCCTGCGATGACAAATTCGATGCGCTTCCATTCTTCCATAGCGTCCACTTCCGTGGCGTTTGGACGGGTAGATTGGCCACCAATATCCAAGGCATTGGCGCCGGATTCCAACATTTTTAAGCCTTGCGCTACAGCTTCGTCGTTTGCTGAAAAGCGATTGCCGGAAAAGAATGAATCGGGCGTGCAATTCACAATGCCCAAAACTTGTGGCGTATCGAGTTTCCAAATCTTTCCTTGAGCGGTAAGTTGAAAAGTTCCCATTGTTTTAGAGGACATTGGCATTGGATTGACTGGCTCTCCCGAAAGGAGTTTGTACCTTGCCGAAAGATATTCCAAGAATTCCTGAAGTGAGCGCAATTGAAGAAACCTTGAAGGAGTACGACCAGGCATTTGCTCTGTGCTCGCAGCTGTTCGAAGCCAAGACTTCCGACTATGGTACGGCCTGGCGAATTTTACGGCCTTCATCCCTTACGGACCAGCTGTTCATCAAAGCCAATCGGATTCGTACCATTCAAGAGGCGAACGAATCGAAGGTTGACGAGGGAATAGAGTCAGAATTCATTGGCATCGTCAATTATAGCTTGATGGCTATCATTCAATGCGGATTGCCAAACAATCATGCAATGGAACTGCCGAAACAAGAAGCCATTGATCGTTACCGAGCTGCATTCGAAGAAACCAGGCAATTGATGATTCGGAAGAACCACGATTATGGCGAGGCATGGCGGGACATGCGCGTCAGTTCGCTGACGGATTTGATTCTGATGAAGGTGCTTCGTGTGAAACAAATCGAAGACAATAATGGTAAAACAAAGGTGTCAGAAGGAGTAGAGGCCAATTATGAGGACATGGCGAATTATGCGCTCTTTGCTCTCGTTTTGCTGGCCAGAGGAGAATCGGGTTCGGGCGCAAATTAACAGAGGATTCAATATTTGATAAAACGACGAACATGAATGCATTCAACGCAATTGTGAAGGCCTGTCGCCTGTTGGTAGGGTCATTGTTTATTGTGTCGGGACTGATCAAAGCCAATGATGCGCTTGGTTTTATGTACAAGCTGGAAGAATACTTCGAGCCGGGAGCACTCAATTTTCCGGGGCTTACCGATGTGGCACTTCCACTGTCCGTTTTTATCTGCGTTGGGGAAATTTTGCTCGGCGTGGCCCTGGTCCTCGGAGCGCTTCCCAAATTGACGTCAACACTCACAGCCGCGATCATGGCCTTTTTCACTTGGCTTACCTGGTACACGGCCAATTGCGATCCTTTTGGCACCAAAATGATTACGGATGCAACCGGAAACCTTATTGAAATTTCGAACCAATGCGTGTTGGCCTGCGGTTGCTTCGGAAATGCAATTCCATTGACACCTTATGAGAGCTTCATCAAGGATGTTGTCCTGTCTGTTTTGACGGTCCCCGTTGTCTGGGGGGCATTTGCAGGTCTGACGAAACTCAATGACCGAAAGGATGGTCTGGTCATGATTGCGGGTAGCCTTATTTTGATTTATGCTTTTGGTGAATGGATGCTCGAATGGAATTTCCCAGTGCTGTTTGCGGCTATTTGTTATGCCGTTGCAGAAGGTTTGAAAAAGCGTTGGGAAGGACCGGCTCAAGAGTGGATCATGGCTGCGGCAGTAACGGTGGTCTGTTTGGTCTTTCAATTCGTGACACTCAACCACTTACCCATGAAAGATTACAGGCCATACGCGGTGGGTGAAAGCATTGTTGAGAATCGAAAATCGGCTGATGAATTGGGGCTAGAGCCTCCTGTGTATGCTACGCAGTATACGTTCCGCAATACGACCACGGGAATGGACACGATGGTGTTGAGTTCGGACTGGTTGCGAATTTACAATGAGCCATGGTTCAAGAATCAATACGAAACGGTTTCCTTCGATGGCGCCGAAGTAAAAATTTCGGACGGCTATGAGCCGCGCATTATGGATTTTCAGATGTTGGATGCTGATGGATCCGACCGGTCTGAGGATTTCTTGTCTTACGATGGCAATGTGATGCTCTATGTTTCCAAGGACCTTGGTGCTGCCAACACAGAGAATCAAACGGCCATGAATGCCTTTGCCAAGGCTTCTGCCGCTGCGGGTTGGAAGAATATTGGTCTGACCAACGCCCCTGCGGATGAAAACGAAGCGTTTCGGACAACGTACGAGGTGCCTTATGACATGTATACCTGCGATCAAACAGAATTGAAAATTGTGATCCGTTCCAACCCGGGATTGGTGTGGTTAAAGGATGGCATTGTTCAAGAGAAATGGTCCTGGAGGGATGTCCCCGGATGGGAGGATTTTGTGGCCCAGTAACCCACGTGCAGATGGCAATCGTCCGCAAACTATTCCATGGCTTGGGTGTGTTGTGGGGCGCATTGACGCTGGTTTTTCTACTCTTTTCGAGTGTTCCTGATCCTGCGCGGGCCCTTGCAGGTCAAAACGAGCGCGAAGAAGTGGTTGAAGCCATTCGTGAAAAGCACGGATTAAACGACGCGCTACACGTCCGGTATGCTCGGTTTTTCTTGGGCTTCATTCCGTTTGCCCAAACGTCCGAAGGATTGGCATGGACCGGAGTCGACTTGGGACGCTCATTTGTGTCCGATCGCGAGGTGGCAGAAGCGGTCTTCCAAGCGCTTCCCCCAACCTTATTGCTGGCATCATTGGCAATGGCGCTGGCATTGATCTTAGGCGTCTCAATCGGATTGCTCTTGGCGCATTCCATGGGCCGATGGTGGGACCGCTGGATTCTCGGTTTGGCATCGCTGGGCATGAGTGCCCCATCGTTTGTAATGGCCATTCTGGTTTCTTGGTTTTTTGGTTCGGTTTGCCACGCTTGGACTGGGTTGTCTATGACGGGCGGACTGTGGGAGGTACATCCCTTTGATGGCCCTCAATTGGCATGGAAAAATGCAATTTTGCCTGCGTTAACCCTCGGAGTCCGGCCCCTTTCAGTCGTGCTCCAATTGACCCGAAATAGTGCCGCGGATGTATTGTCGTCCTCGTACATCCGAACCGCCAAATCAAAAGGTTTGTCCTCGTGGCGGATCGTTCTGCATCATGCCCTCCGAAATGCGCTGAATCCTGTTGTAACGGCCGCGTCCGGATGGTTTGCAAGCATGCTGGCAGGTGCCGTTTTTGTAGAGTACGTCTTTGGTTGGCAAGGATTGGGCATGCTGATGTTTCGTGCGTTGGAACAAAGCGATTTGCCAGTAGTCATGGGTTGTGTTGCGTCTGTTGCCTTGACCTTTGTAATCGTCAACGTACTGGTGGACCAAATTTATCGCGCGCTTGACCCTCGGGTTCGAGTTGACTAATCAACGCCTCATTCATCAACTTTAGCAGCTCTTTGGAAGTCGTGTGGAAATAACGTCGGTCTTTGAAACTTGCGATCCACTGAATTCCTCGAATGGTATTGGTCAGAAACATCTCGTCAGCTGCCATCATTTCATGCGGCGTGATGTTGCACTCGTAAACCTTGTATCCTGCACGAAGTGCCACGTTAATGGTGGAGGCACGCATGACACCTCCGACGGGACCCGAGTCCAGACCAGGCGTATACAAAGCACCATTGCTGACAAGAAATAAGTTGGAATGCGACGACTCTATGACGTTGAAATCTTCGTTTTGAATGAGCGCGTCATCCAAGCCCTGATCTTCAGCCCAAAGCGCGGCTTGAATGTAGAGGGAGGATGATAAGTTTTTGAAATTGGAGAGTGCATTGACTTGCTTCTGCATTCCGCTATAAAGATCTACAGTGAGGCCCTTTTCTTCCGAAGTGAGCAAGTTGTTTTGCAGCGGCTCTGCGGTTGCAATCCAAGCCATCTCATTGGATTCGGGTCGGTATCGACCGCCGCCGTCTCTGAAAAAAGTAATTCGCACCCGTCCCCCTTGGTGAATCGCATTGCGTTCGCATAATTCTTGCAATCGCTGACCCAATTTTTTCTTCGTTAAACCTTGTTTGTTTTCAATGCGATGCGCTTTAAGGCTCGAGGAAATTCGATTCCAATGAAGCGCCAAGTGTTGGGGGATTCCGTTGCAAATTCGCACCGTTTCAAAAAAACCATCCGAATACAAAAAGCCGCGATTGAAGTGGGAAAATGGCAACTCCGAATCCGCACAGAATTCTCCGTTGATCAGATAGCACGGTCGCTCCTTTGGTCGCCATTGAAAATGGTTCATGCTATATCGCTTGAGGTGCTTGCTTTAGCTGAGCCACATAATCCAACAAAGGACCGTTGACAGGAATTTGAATGCCTGCGACGCCCGCGGCTTCACCGGCTTCAATGTCGCGTAATTTGTCGCCAACCATCCATGATTGCTTGGGGTCAATCGCATGTTTCGCGCACGCTTTTTCGATCATCAGTCCTCCGGGTTTTCGGGTCAAGCTTTCACCATAATCAGGATGGTGCGGGCTGTAGTAGATATCGCTGATTTCAATTCCATGTTCAGAACACTGCGACACGAAGTAATCGTGAATTGTTTTCACTTCGTCATGACCGTATAGCCCCTTGGCAATACCGCCTTGATTCGTGATCAGAATAAGCTTGTATCCATCCGCCTGCAATGCTTTGAGCGCTTCCATGACCGTGGGCAGGATGGTAAACTCCTCGATGCTTTTTGTGTAATCGCCGGGATCATGGTTGATGATGCCGTCCCGGTCCAAGAAGATTGCTTTGTTGCGCAGAGCCATTCAGCGAAGCTAAGCACGTGAATGGAATCCCCCAAGCATCATGCAATGGAAGTACCGGGGGGGACCTTTTCAAGGACTTGAAGGATGGCAGTTCCGTTTTCGGAGTCCAATGCGCCTAGAACGAGAAACTCCGACATCATTGGGCCAATCTGCTTCTTCGGAAAGTTGGTGACCCCAACGATTTGCTTCCCGACGAGATCTTCGGGGTTGTAGCGCTGGGTTAGCTGAGCAGATGTCTTGAGTGTCCCGTGAATCGGTCCAAAATCTGCAGCAATGATGTAGGCTGGATTTTTTGCTTCGGGAAATTTCTCCACGCTTAAAATGTGTCCCACCTCAAGTTGTATCGATTCGAATTGCTCCCAAAGAATAGGTTGTTTCATGTTCTAAAATTAACGATCGATCATTGGATTTACATCGGTTCTCGGTTTTGTAAATTTGAAGCATGGCAGAAATTAGATGGAACTCCTTCCCAGCGTTTGATCCCAAGAAATGGCGCACAGCTGTCGGGGATTCCAGCTCCCTGTCGAAAGAGTCATGGGATCGGCCAATCTGGAGTCCAGTGCACACGCCATTTGTATTCCCGCCGAGGTGCATAGCCGCTCCTTCAGAGGGCAACCCATGGCAACTGCAAGAGAGCATTCATTCATCGAATCAAGTGCTTGTCTCGCTGTTAAATGGGGTTGTCGGTTTGCGTGTGGGCGCTTCTGATTGTGATATGACTTGGTTCGATGGCGTGCATATGAATATGGTGGAACTGCACGTGGAACCGAAATTGTTCCATACCAATAGATTGGATGTGCATCAACTGCTAAAGACGGGGTGGCGTGGCTCTTGCGGACTGGATATAACATCAACCGTTGGTTCGGCTCAGATGAATGACCATTGGCAAATGTTGGAAAAGGCACCGCATTTGCGGATTTGGCGATTTGGAGCATTCGACCATCGATCGCGGGGCTTGAATCTGATGGAAGCATTGGTCGAGCATTGCCTGCTTTTGGACCATTGGCTGAAGTGGGCAAAGGCCTCAGATGCGGTCGTTGAAGATGAGCTTAATCGCATGGTTTGGAGATGGTGGACATCGGCAGATGTCATGGAGGAGGTGGCGGGACTCCGGGCTTTGCGGGCGCTCTGGTCGCGCTGGTTGGCTGCAAATCAACTGGACAATCGAACGGTTTGGATTGATGCTGTTACATCCGACGTGACCTTTCGTGATGATCTGGAAACCGACCACCTGATCGATTTGACAGCTGCTTCCTATGCCGCAATCATAGGCGGTGCCGATGGTTTGGAGACAATGCCACACACCAAGCCCACGTCCGCACTTCCCCCGGATGAAAACGCTTTGCGTTGGGCTCGGAACATCCAACACTTGATGCGGGAAGAAGCCGGTTTGCATCGAACATTTGATCCGATGGGAGGCAGCCGTATCATGGACCTTTGGTCTTCGAATCTGTTGGATGCTGCCTGGTCTGCTTACCTTGAATCCAAGCTATGAATCAGAAACCGCACTACCCCGAGACGCCAGGGCACGAGGAACACGAAATGTTTGGTCCGGGTCAAGCGCCTTATTTGGGCGGTCCATACGCCAGCATGTACACGGTACGGCCATGGACCATTCGTCAATATGCTGGTTTTTCTACAGCTGAAGCGTCCAATGCGTTTTATCGAGCGAATTTGGCAGCAGGCCAAAAAGGTCTTAGTGTCGCATTTGATCTTGCAACGCATCGGGGATACGACAGCGACCATCCTCGGGTAACGGGGGATGTTGGGATGGCAGGCGTGGCCATTGACACGGTGGAGGACATGAAGCGTTTGTTCGATGGCATTCCCCTCGGAGAAATGTCAGTGAGCATGACGATGAATGGCGCTGTGCTGCCGATTATGGCTTTTTACATTGTCGCAGCTGAGGAACAAGGAGTGGAATTGAATGCGCTGATGGGAACCATTCAAAATGACATCTTGAAGGAATTCATGGTGAGGAATACGTACATCTATCCCCCCGTGCCTTCCATGCGTATCATCTCCGATATCTTCAGGTATACAGCGGAGCACATGCCCAAATTCAATTCCATTTCCATCTCGGGTTATCACATGCAAGAAGCAGGAGCTACGCCCGAGCTGGAATTGGCGTACACACTGGCGGATGGCCTCGAGTATGTAAAGACGGGCATTGAATCGGGTTTGGATATTGACGCGTTTGCACCTCGCTTGAGTTTTTTCTGGGCAAGTGGAATGAACCATTTTGAAGAAATAGCCAAAATGCGCGCGGCACGACTAATATGGGCGGATTGCATGAAAAAGTTGGGGGCCAAAAACCCCAAGTCGTTGATGCTGAGAACCCATACCCAGACCAGTGGTTGGTCACTAACTGCACAAGATCCTTGGAACAATGTTGCCCGGACGACGCTCGAGGCGATGTCTGCTGTCTTTGGTGGCACGCAATCGCTTCACACCAATTCCATGGATGAAGCCATCGCCTTGCCAACAGAGGCATCGGCGCGTGTTGCCCGCAATACGCAGCTTTTCCTTCAAAATGAAGCCGGTCTTTGCAAGGCTGTAGATCCATGGCATGGGTCTCGAATGATGGAGGATTTGACGCGTCAGATGATTGAAAAGGCTGATGCCTTAATCTCGGAAATTGACGAAGCGGGAGGAATGTCCTCGGCCATTGAACAAGGCATTCCAAAACTCAGAATTGAAGCTGCAGCTGCAAATAAGCAAGCCCGTATTGATCGTGGCCAGGATCGTTTGATCGGTGTAAATCTCTTTGTGTTGGAAGAAGAAGAAGAGCTCGCTACGCTTGAAATCGATCAGTCAGCCGTTCGCTTGGATCAAGAGCGTCGCATAGAATATGTCAAGGCCAATCGAAGTGCCCAAAGGGTAACTGCAGCTCTTGACGCGCTTAGTCGAGGGGCAAAAGAAGACTCAAATTTGCTCGATTTGGCGGTGAATGCTGCAAGATGTCGTGCGACGCTAGGGGAAATTAGTTTGGCCTTGGAGGAGGTCTATGGCCGATTTAAACCGAAAACTCAAAAGGTCAGTGGTATCTTTTCGCGAGCAATGGAAGGTCAAGAAGCATACCAAACAGTCGTCAAACGGGCCGAATCATTCGCCGCGAAGGTGGGACGTCAGCCTCGCATTTTGGTTGCGAAAATGGGCCAGGACGGGCATGACCGAGGCGCCAAGGTTGTCGCTTCTTCATTCGCTGATTTGGGGTTCGATGTGGATTTAGGGGCATTGTTCCAAACGCCCGAGGAGGTAGCCAAACAAGCGGTCGACAACGACGTGCACGTGGTCGGAATCAGTACATTGGCGGCTGGCCACAAGACTCTGGTACCTGCATTGATTGCAGCATTGAATTCCCGAGGGAGGGACGATATTTTGGTGGTAGTCGGCGGAGTGATTCCAGTGAAGGATTATGAAGCACTTTTTGCAATGGGTGCTGTGGGAATCTTTGGCCCAGGAACTCCAATTACAAAATCAGCTTCGGAAATTCTGGACGTTTTGTTGGATGCCTACGCTTGATCTTTAGACGTTAAAGCTTCTTCCTTCGCGTGCCATTTTCTTCAACAAAGGAGAGGGCCTGTAACGATCTTCCCCATAGAGAGATTGCATGTCCTCGAGTGTCTTTAATGCGTTGTTGATGCCCCAATCATTGCCCCATTTCAAAAGCCCCTTCGGATAATTGACACCACGTGTCATAGCGGTTTCCAGATCTTGTTCATTCGCAATTTTCAATCGCAAAGCGTCGGCCGCTTCATTGATTAAGAGTGCAAGAATTCGATGGGAGATGTACTGAAAGGCAGCAGCATCAAGGTCCGAAGGTGCTTGTTCGTTCTTCCGTGCGCCATCCGCTGAGTAGGTGTAATACCCTTTTCCTGTTTTCTTTCCGAGCCATCCGGCATCCACATGCTGCTTTTGGATAAGGCTTGGCTGATAACGAGGGTCGAAATAAAAAGCCTCGAATACAGTACAGGTGACGGCATAATTGACATCGTTGCCGATCAGGTCCATCAATTCAAAAGGCCCCATGCGGAACCCAACGGCCTTCATTGCGGCGTCAATGGTTTCGATTCCGTATTCGCCTTCTTCAGCAATGCGCAGTGCCTCGCCGTAAAAAGGACGAGCAAGGCGGTTGACGATGAATCCCGGAGTATCCTTGGCAATGACTGCAGATTTGTTCCAGTCCACCAACCACGACTGGCATTGCGCAATTACGTCATGACTTGTCTGCAATGCAGGAACAATTTCGACCAGTGCCATGAGCGGAGCTGGATTGAAAAAGTGCAAGCCAATGCAACGCTGTGGGTGACGCAATGTTCCTGCCAATGCTGTAACGGAAAGCGACGAGGTATTGGTGGCGAGTATGGTCGATGGTTTTACATGATCTTCCAAGGAATGAAAGAGGTCTGTTTTGGCCTCAAGGTCTTCCACAATGGCTTCGATGACCAAGTCACATTCCGCGACTCGCTCAAAATCAGTGGTTCGGTGGATTCGGGATTGAATTGCTTCCGATTCATCCAAGCTCCAGCGATTTTTGGCTACCTGCCGCGCAGCCACTTTTTGCAATGCGGCATTGCTTCGTTCCAAGGCTTCTTTCTGGCTGTCAAGCAAGATCACGGAGCTTCCTGCCTGAGCGGCAACCTGTGCAATCCCAGAGCCCATGGCTCCGGCGCCTACAATGGCGATGGGTTTTGTCGGATTGGTCGTTGGCATTCGGGTGTTTTTTTCTTTCGAACAGCTCAAAGGTCGGCAATCTTGTTTTTATAGCTTTGTTCAAGACAATCAATGAGGAACACAAAGGGTTGCCAGAATCAGTTCGGAGATGATTTGACCCATAAATAAAAAGGATGGTATGGATGCATTAGTTGAATTGAATGAATCAGCAGCTTATTTGCAGGAACGGGGAATTGAAGACGTGGATGTAGCAATCGTTCTGGGTACGGGGCTTGGAGGACTTGTGGATTCCATTGACATTCTTCATTCGTGGAGTTACAGTCAAATTCCGCACCTCCCAGTAGCGACGGTGGAGCAGCATTTTGGGAAGCTCATTTACGGTGTTTTAAATGGTAAGAAAGTAATTGCATGGCAGGGGCGATTTCATTTTTACGAGGGCTATTCGATGGAGCAAGTGGTCAAGCCCGTGCGCATTTCACGGATGCTTGGCGCCAAGGCTCTTTTGATCTCAAATGCTTCTGGAAGCCTGAATCCTGCATTTGTGAAAGGCGAATTAATGGTCATTGAGGATCACATCAATCTGTTGCCGGATACGCCGCTGCGAGGTGCTAACTTTCCAACCCTCGGAACACGATTCCCCGATATGAGCGAGCCATATGACGCAACCCTTACGGCCCTTTTAAAAGAGACGGCATTGGAATCGGGCATCGACGTTCATGAAGGCGTATATGCCAGTGTTGCGGGCCCCCAGCTTGAAACACGAGCAGAGTATCGTTATTTACGAGCCATTGGTGCAGATGCAGTTGGAATGTCAACTGTTCCTGAGGTCATTGCCTCCGTTCACATGAATATGCCTTGTGCAGCCGTGAGCGTCCTCACGGATGAATGCAATCCCGATGCGTTGAAACCTTTTGACCTGGATGAAGTGGTTGCCATGGCTCTCAAGGCAGAGCCGATGCTCACGAAACTATTTGTTGAATTGGTCGGGAAAATGAAATTATAGCCTGGTTACAGTGGGTGAATTTGCGGTTGTGAATTTTAAAGCTCCGGTTGTAAACGACACATAACAAGCGTGTTACTCGTGTTTTTATTGCGGTATGATTTTAAAATTCCCCAGCAGTCGCTGCCAGGAATGTGGCAGCACATTGCGCGGCAGAATGGACAAGAAATTCTGCAATGATGTGTGCCGAGTGCGCCAGTATAGGAGGAGCCATGTGAAGTCCTCCACCGTAAAGGAGGTGGAAAAGGTGTTGATTCGCAATTGGTCGCTTCTCGTCTCATTAAAGGAGACGGTTAAAGATGAAATGACAGAGGAAAGCCGCATGATTTGGCTGCGCCGCAAAGGCTTTGACTTCAATTTTCATACCCATGTGCAACCATTGGATGATGGGCGCCTTGCGATCATGTGCTATGAAGAAGGCTATATTTTACATGGGGAAGGCTTGACTCCCTGGTCGGATTTGCCTGACAAGTTACTTTCTCGGCTTCCGATTGGATCGTGAAGACTTCGCCTTGCTTCCTTTCTTTTTCTTTTCGTGGAAGGCTCCGCGATAGTTGGGATCTCTTTTGCGCATTTCACGGTCAATTTCCCGCGCTTGCATCTGACGCTCATGCCGGGGCGTATCAAATGACTCTAGGGATTCCGGTGCTTCTATTTCCTCCAGTGGTTCACCGACCAATGCTTCAATTCGCTCCAACGCATACCGTTCTGCGGGATCGTTAATGGTCAATGCGGTTCCATCCCGGAAAGCGCGTCCTGTTCGGCCAATGCGGTGCACATATTCATGCGGATCTCGAGGCACGGAGGCGTTGATGACCATTTCCGTTTCTGGCACGTCAATGCCGCGGCTTGCGACATCCGTAGAAACCAGTATTCGCACAGCACCAGACCTGAAATCCTCCATAGCGTTGATGCGAGAATTTTGCGCTTTATTGCTATGAATGGTGCGAATTCCAAAATCAAAGCACCGTTGAAGGTAACGGGCCAAATTTTCCGCTTCTTCTTTCTTGCGCGCGAAAATTAACAAGCGTTTTTCACCGAGGTAATTCGTGATCCACCATTCGATAAAAGCAATCTTGGTGCGATGATTGGGCAACTCCAATTTCAATTGTCGAACGGTTTCAACAGGTGTTGATTCCGGGGTCACTTCAATCCGTGTGGGCCACAATAGAAACTCGTCGGCAAGGCGTTCTACACGAGATGGAAAAGTGGCCGAGAAGAGCATGTTCTGACGCTTGTTTGGGATAATTTCCTGGATTTGACGCAATTGCGGCATGAATCCCATGTCCATCATGCGGTCTGCTTCGTCCAGCACCAGTTGCTTGATTCTCTTTGTTTTTACATGACCATGGCTATAAAGCTCAATGAACCGTCCAGGGGTGCAAATGACCAAGTCGCACCCTTCCTGAAGCGCTTCGATTTGGCTTTTGGGTCCAATTCCACCGTACAAAGCTAAAATTCGAAGATCCGTGTACGCTGCAAATTTCAAAGCTTCATGATGAATCTGCAATGCGAGTTCTTTGGTGGGCGCTAGCACAAGTGCACGTGGCTCGTCATGTTGCGCGTATTTAAGATTCTGTAGCAAGGGCAGAAGAAAGGCAGCTGTTTTGCCTGTTCCCGTTTGTGCAATCCCGATGACATCTTGACCTGAGCGTAAAGGCGGTATGGCCTTGATTTGGATGGGGGAAGGCTCTTCATAACCGGCGTCTTCGATCGCGTTGAGGAATTGTCGGGTCAGCTTGAGCTCAGAAAATGTCATGTGTCAAATTTAGGTTGCCTAAATTGCGCTTGAAAGATGCAAGACACATTTGCTCATATGCGGCCCTTTTTGGAGTGTGAAGTGCCTGGTGCCGTTCAGACTTTGTTGCAGTCGATGGACTGGTCGGATCAACTTATTCCTTTCATGGGTGAAGAGGCTGCATCGCTCTTGCTACAGGGTGTTTCGAACATTCAAAGCGTTCAGCAGTTTCAGGCAGAAGTGTCAAAACCGTTTGTGCAAATGGTCCTTGATAATACGGCAGATGAAGTCACCTTTTCCTTTCCCGATGGCTTTGATTCGCATGGTGCCTTGTTCATTTCAAATCACAAAGACATCGTTTTAGACCCTTCATTGATCAATATGGGGTTGTTATCTCTTGGCCATCCAACCACGCAAATAGGCATTGGAAGCAATTTGTTGGAAACGACCTGGGTCGAGGCATTGGTGCGATTGAACAAAAGCTTCGTCGTCAGTCGAGGGGGAACGCCTCGGGAGCAGCTTATGAGCAGTGCAGAAGTTGCTGATTACGTCCGACATGTCATCCTCGAAGAACGCTCAAGTTTGTGGCTGGCACATCGAGAAGGTAGGGCCAAAGATGGAGATGATCGGACATCGCCTGCATTGATTCGAATGTTGGTGAATCGCAAGGATGGAGAAGATTGGAACGCTATGCGTGTGCACCCGGTCACCTTGAGTTACGAGTGGGATCCATGCGATGGGATGAAGGTTAGGGAGCTGTTATTGCGCGAATTGAACGGTGGCGATTATGAGAAGCAAGCGGGAGAAGATGAGAGGAGTATGAAGCAAGGTCTTTTCGGTTTCAAGGGCGCCGTTCATGTCGCTTTTTCGGAGCCGATGCTTTGGCAAGCTCCAACGGAAGGCATTCGGCCGGCTGTCAGCATGGCGCATCAAATGGATCAAAAGATTCATGCCGGTATGAAGGAATGGCCTTCGCAGCATTGGGCAGCGAAAAAGCTGTGGGACTTGAATGAAGGACACGTAAGTAACTGGCCTGAAGGTTGGGCACCCAAATCGGTCAGTGAGGCGGTAAGCCAGCGATGTGTTCAGCGATTGGAGGAGATGGTGGATGGAATGGGTGACTTGAACTTTTCACAAGAACAGATCACTCGTAAATGGTGTGAAATCACATCCATGCCGCTCATGAATCGCATTCATGCGATCGAAAAAGAGCTGGTTTAGGCACTTTTTTATCTCCAGGTTTTAACTGAAGCTTCGAGCAATTTCTGCGCAAGCAATGGAGCCGGCAACTCCAGCATTTAATGATTCAGCTCTACCGAGGCGGGGGATGGTGATTTTCTGGTGGGGTAGCGCTTCAGCCACCTTCAGTCCGTGGCTTTCTGAACCGATCCAAATGAGTCCTGCACTCCACTCTACTTCATGATATGTCGCGCCGTCGAGGTCCAATGCGTAATGCTGCAACAAAGCGGTTTTCTCTTGAAACTCATCTTTCCATTCCAATACAGGGACTTTGAAAATGGACCCCATGGAAGCTTGGACACACTTCGTGGACCAGGGGTCCGTCGTTTTCTCAGTCACAAATAAGGCGTGCATCCCAAACCAATCGGCCGATCGGATCAGGGTTCCGAGGTTTCCTGGATCTTGAATGCCGTCTGCGACCAACGCGAACGGGAGCTTTTGATTGGAAAGCTCATCAAGAATGTTGGTGTTTTGAGTAGGAATTTCCGCAACCGCAAGCAATCCTGGAGGCGTTTTTAAATGAGAAATCCGGTCCATTGCTTTTGAGCTCACAGCTTGGGATCTGGGCAGAAGTTGTTCAGGAATGTGTTCGTCCATGCCCTGCGTATAGTAAATTCGCTCAATTCCAAACGGACTTGACGCCAATTCCGCCATGTTTTTAACCCCTTCAACGATGAATTGTCCACGCGCTTTGCGTTCGCTTCGCTTGTTCAAGGATTTGACTTGTAAGATTTCTTCGCGGGTCATTCGTGGTAATAGCTTGCGGCGAAGGTATGGATATCTTGCGGCGGTTTGCGCGTTTGTGGGATCGGGTTGTTCCCCGTTACGAATGATGGATGAGGATGCCATCTACTTGCAGAATCAAACGATTGAATGGCCCAATGCCAAGCAGGTTGCTTTGAAATCGGAATCCTTTGATTCCGGTATGCGTATCGCTTCCAATGCAAAATTCTTAGGGGTTCGAATTCCAATGCGATTGCACGGATTGGTTCGTTCGGCTGCCCTTGAACGTTCCATTCAACGCCGCCAAGACTCGGGAAAACCCGTTGGAGGTCTTCGCTGGTGGCTATCGGAAAAGGTGGGGGAGTCTCCTGCAAAATTCGATGTTGCGCTCGTTCAACGGACCGCTTTGAACATCAAGTTTATCAGCAAGCAACTGGGTTTTTTAGATGCGCATTGTACTGCGGTCATCGATACGACCAACGTGCGAACGGTCGAGGTTAGGTATCTATTGGAGCCAGGCGCCTTGTGGAAGGTTGGTTCGATTGATTGGTCCGACACTCAAGTGGGGTTGGATGGTGCTGATTCCCAGGTCGAGATTGACATGATGCCGGGCGATGACTTCGCCGTGGATGCTCTTGAGGCCACACGAAATAAGGTAGCACAGGACTTACGTAACCGCGGATTCGCTTCTGTGCAAGCATCGCACGTAAATTTTACAGCGGACACGAGCCAATCTCGTCATCTTCATGAAGTAAAGTTGAAAATTGAGTTGGCGCCCGAAGGCTGGTTGAATGAAGAAACTCCCAAACCGCACAAAGAGGCGAGATTTGGTCGTGTTACCTGGTCAGTGGAAGGGGCAGAAAACGATTCGCTCATCCGCTCGAATGTGGTTGATTTTTTGATGTCCATTGAAGAGGGGATGCGCTACAATGACCGAGTCTTGTACGAGACCCAGCGGCGTGTTGTCGAGTTGCCATGTGTCTCGCGTGTGGACATTCCGGGTTCCTTTAATGGACTTGTGAATGAAAAATTGATTTATGACGTGAATGTTTTGGTTCATCCCGCCAAGCGATTTGGAATGACAACTGCTCTGGATATGACGCGAACGGACGCGCGATACGGACCTGTTCTGAGCTGGTCGTTGATGGATCGGCTCGCTTCAGGTCGGGGAGATGAGTGGGATATCCAATTGTCAGGCGGAATTACTTCTACGCGGCCGTTTTCATATTCAAACGATTACTTGGTGCCCAACAGCGGGGCTTGGACGGTGCAGGCGCATTATTCAACGTTGGGAATTCCGCCAATTCCCTTGCTAAAATTGCGTCCTTCTAACCGAGCGCGATCGGATTTCGCTTTCAATTGGGGCCGTGAGAATAGGCCTGAGTATGCCCAAAACTCACTGATTTTCAAGTGGGGTTTTCACTTTGTCGAAAACCCGGCACGTCGCAGTGAATTTCGCATCGATTTGATGGAGCTGCGACGTTTGAAAATCAACACAGAGGAGGGTTTTCGGAAATGGCTCGAGGATCAATCGAATCCGTACTTGACGGCAAGATTTCAGGACTATGCGTCGATCTTATCCCGTGTGGATTGGAGAACCGATTGGTCGGTCACTCCAAGGATGGGCGGTTCCTTTCGTATACAGGCAGAATGGACTGGCTGGGGATTGGAGGCATTCGGTAAAAATCGGAATTGGGCTTCTAACGAATCGGGCCAATTGCTCTTGGGTAACATTCCCTTTGCTCATTATTTCCGCACGGAAGCAGAGTGGATATGGGAGCGGAAAGAAAGTCAACAGATAGGTACTTCTTGGCATGGGCGGTTGCGAGGCGGTTGGGCGGTGAACGGTTCGAATTTTAATGGGATTCCGTTTGACCGGTCTTTTTTCGCTGGTGGTGCAAATGGTTTACGCGGATGGAGTGCACGTGATTTAGGGCCTGGATTCGCGAACCCAGATGATTTCAATGGAGGTTTCGTTTCGGGTTTAGGCGATTTGCAAGGAGAATTGAGCGTCGAAGCGAGAAAAGACTTGACCAAGGTGTTCGAAATGGCATTTTTTACCGATTTGGGGAATGTTTGGTTGCAAAACTCGAGTGCTGATGTAGCGAGCGAAAAACTCACATTTGATTTGCGCTCCTTGGCATGGGGAGCGGGTGTTGGTGCCCGATTGGATTTCGAGTTTTTTGTTTTTCGAGTTGATGCCGCATTGCGCTTGTATGATCCCGTTGAAATGGCCGGCAGTCGTTGGGTTTCAGAAGGTCCTTCAAAAGGAGCGCTTCATTTGGGCATTGGTTATCCATTTTGAATGCCAGTTTCAGGATTGCTTTAACTTAGCCCTGAAATTTGACACAAAAAATGGGTTGGTTTAAGCGAATACAGGACGGCATTACGACGAAGAGTACCGAGAAGAAAGAGATTCCCGAGGGTGCCTGGCATCAATGCGTTAATTGCAAGACGGTTGTGACGTCCCAACAGCATGCAGATCGGATTCACGTTTGCAACTATTGCGGACATCACGATCGAGTTGGAAGTGAAGAATACTTCGAGTTGCTTTTCGACGATGGCAAATACAGAGAGGTGGCCCCAAAGATTGAGAGTGGAGATCCGTTGAAATTCATCGACACCAAATCTTATTCCAGTCGACTGGACGCTGCCAAGAAGAAAACAGGACTTGCTGACGCTTTGCGCACCGCATCTGGTGATTTGGAAGGCATCCCTGTGGTGATTTCTTGCATGGACTTTCAGTTCATCGGCGGGTCCATGGGAAGCGTAGTCGGCGAAAAAATCGCCCGTGGCATTGATTTGGCATTGAAAAAGGGATGTCCCTTCATCTGCATTAGCAAATCAGGAGGGGCTCGAATGATGGAAGCGGGTTTGAGCTTGATGCAAATGGCGAAGACCAGTGCGAAGCTTTCATTGCTGGCCAAGGCAGGGCTTCCTTATATTTCGGTGTTGACGGATCCCACAACGGGCGGGGTGACAGCGTCATTCGCTATGCTGGGAGATATGAATATAGCGGAACCCAATGCCTTGATTGGATTCGCGGGGCCGCGGGTAGTCAAAGAAACCATTGGCAAGGATCTCCCTGAGGGGTTTCAGCGTTCCGAGTTTTTATTGGAACATGGATTCTTGGACGCTATAGTAGAGCGGAAAGACCTCAAGGAAAAGATCTCCTTTGGCCTCAAGGCGATGTATGATGCTCCCGAGGCATCACGAACGTAGAAGGCCGCTGGCGTGATGCCGCTGGTGATTGATGAGAAATGTGCTTGGCGCGTTGTTAACCAAAGATAGAAGGCTTACCTTCGCGCCTTTATTAACATCACGAACATCTAAACGATTTCGACATGTATTACTTAGACGCAGACAAAAAGAAAGAGTTTTTTGCTGAGCACGGGGTAAATGACAAAGACACTGGTAATGCGGAAGCGCAGGTGGCAATGTTTTCATACCGAATAGCTCACTTGACAGAGCATTTGAAGAAGAACCGAAAGGACTTCCACACCCAGCGGGCACTGATCAAATTGGTCGGTAAGCGACGAAAGTTATTGGATTACCTCTCGGCAAAGGACATCACGCGCTACCGTGCAATTGTGTCCAAACTCGGTTTACGTCGCTAATTATGAAATTTTGAAAACGAGAGAGGCAACCGGTAAAGCACCGTTGCCTTTTTCGTTTTTTTTATATGCCTTGGCTCAAGGGAGTTCAAGGATCAAGATGCATTTACAGGAAAGATGAATTATACGGTACACAACCAAACCATTGATCTCGGCAACGGGCGCGAGATCACCCTCGAAACTGGCAAGCTTGCAAAGCAAGCGCACGGTTCAGTCGTCGTTCGATGCGGCGACACAATGCTGCTGGCAACCGCAGTATCATCGCACGAAGTGCGCGATGACATGGATTTTTTACCCCTTACGGTGGATTATCGTGAGAAGTATGCTGCGGCGGGTCGATTCCCCGGCGGTTTCTTCAAGCGCGAGGCGCGCCCTTCCGATACGGAAGTGCTGGTCATGCGACTCGTCGACCGGGCTCTGCGCCCCACATTTCCGTCTGATTATCACGCGGGAACCCAAGTAATGATTCAATTGATGTCAGCGGACGCTGAAGTTTTGCCCGACAGCTTGGCTGGCTTGGCCGCTTCTGCTTGTTTGGCTGTCAGCGATATTCCGTTCGATGGCCCCATTTCAGAGGTGCGTGTCGCACGAATCGATGGCGCTTTCGTCATCAATCCACACCGCACAGAGTTAGAAAGTGCGGACATGGATATGATGGTTGCAGGAAGCATGGATAGCATCGTCATGGTGGAAGGTGAGATGGCTGAGGTGAGCGAGGACGAGATGGTCGATGCAATCGAAGCAGCGCACAAGGCAATTCAAGCACAATGCGAAGCGCAAATTGCGCTGGCAAAGAGCACAGGTCATTATGGCGTCCAACGCGAATATTCGCATGAGAACCACGATGAAGATTTGCGGTCACGTGTCAATGAAGCACTGACTGAGCCTTTTTATAAAGCGGCACAGGAGGGCAAGTCGAAAGAAGAACGAAAGGCTTCTTTCAAGTCCATCAAAGATTCCTTCATGGAGACGCTTTCGGATGAGGAGCGAAGTGAAAAGGCTTTCATGCTGCGCCAGTACATAAGTGCTGTGCAGAAGAAGGCCATCCGAGATTTGTTACTCAATGAAGATACTCGTTTGGACGGGCGCAAGCCGACAGATATCCGCTCGATTTGGACAGAAGTTGATTACTTGCCCGGAACGCATGGCAGCTCGATTTTCACGCGAGGAGAGACGCAATCATTGACTACGCTGACGCTGGGAACCAAATTGGATGAGCAGCTCATCGATGGTGCTTTGGTTCGCAAAACGGAGAAATTCCTTTTGCATTACAACTTCCCTCCATTTTCAACGGGTGAAGAGCGGCCTTTGCGCGGCACAAGCCGTCGAGAGGTAGGACACGGTAACCTCGCGTTGCGTGCCCTCAAACCTATTTTGCCTGCTGTTGAAGATTGTCCTTACACCATTCGTTTGGTGAGTGAAATCTTGGAATCAAATGGCTCATCATCCATGGCAACCGTATGCGCTGGAACCCTCGCTTTGATGGATGGAGGCATTCCAATCAAGGCGCCGGTATCCGGAATCGCAATGGGGCTGATCACTGATAAAGATTCGGGCAAGTATGTGGTCCTATCCGATATCCTGGGGGATGAAGATCATTTGGGCGATATGGACTTTAAAGTCACTGGAACGGAGAAAGGCATCACTGCCTGCCAAATGGATATCAAAATCAAAGGCTTGAGTTTCCAGCAATTGCGCGAAGCACTGGAGCAAGCCCGAGAAGGACGTCACCACATTCGTCGTGAAATGTTGCACAGCCTTCCCGAGCCTCGTGCTGATTATAAAGATCACGCACCACGGATCGTGGCGTTGCAAGTACCGGGTGAATCCATTGGACCTATCATTGGTCCAGGCGGTAAGATTATTCAGGAGATTCAGGCGGATACCGAAACAGTCATCAGCATTGAAGATGTGGATGGAAAAGGAATTGTAGAAATTTCAGCCTCCAATAAGTCAGCAATTGAGGCTGCTGTTGCCAAAATTAAGGCCATTGCATTCCCGCCAACAGTAGAAATTGGCGAAGAATATGAGGGCAAGGTCAAAAGCATCATGCCTTACGGGGCTTTTGTTGAAGTTATCCCAGGTCAAGACGGTTTGCTCCACGTTTCAGAATTGGATTGGAAGCGCGTTGATCGCGTGGAAGACATCCTGAAAGAAGGTGAGGTCGTGAAATTTAAGGTCGTCGGAAGAGACGACAAGACGGGCAAAATCAAATTAAGTCGAAAGGCTTTGTTGCCAAAGCCAGAGGGATATGTTGAGCGTCCTGAGCGATCACGCGGAGACCGTGGAGACCGTGGACGTGACCGTGGCCCACGAAGCGATCGAGGTCGGGATCGAGGTCCACGAGGAGATCAACAGTCTTCTTCTGACTCAGAGTAACTTTTCTGATTGTTGCGAGTATAAAAGAATCGAGAAACGATAACCAAAGCACCCACTAAATGAGGCAGCTGAAAATTACAAAACAGGTAACCAACCGCGAGACCGCATCGTTGGACAAATACCTGCAGGAAATTGGTCGTGTAGATTTGATCACCGCTGAGGAGGAGGTTGAGTTGGCGCGCCGGATCAAAAAGGGCGATCAAGTTGCTCTTGAGAAATTGACCAAGGCCAACCTTCGTTTTGTGGTTTCCGTTTCGAAGCAATATCAAAACCAAGGGCTTTCATTGCCTGATTTAATCAATGAGGGCAACCTCGGATTGATCAAAGCAGCACAGCGCTTCGATGAGACTCGTGGGTTTAAGTTTATCTCCTATGCGGTATGGTGGATTCGTCAAAGTATCCTTCAGGCACTCGCAGAACAGAGCCGAATTGTCCGATTGCCGTTGAATAAGATAGGTTCAATTAACAAAATCAATAAGGCATTTGCTCGTCTGGAGCAGGAGTTTGAGAGGCCTCCAACAGCTGCTGAATTGGCAGAGACATTGGATATGACATTGGACGAAGTGAAGCAAAGCATGAAGAATGCAGGGCGACACGTTTCCATGGATGCACCATTAAAAGATGGTGATGAGTCATCCAGCAACATGTACGATGTCATGCGAACGGGGGACACGCCATCGCCGGACACCGACCTGATGACCGAGTCTTTGCGGAAGGAAATAGAACGTTCATTGCGCACGTTGACCCCGCGTGAAGGTGATGTGATTCGGTTGTATTTCGGTTTGAACGGAGAGCATCCCATGACCCTTGAAGAGATTGGAGAGCGATTTGACTTGACACGAGAGCGTGTGCGTCAAATCAAGGAAAAAGCAATCCGACGGTTGAAGCATACGAGTAGAAGCCGGATTCTCAAGAGTTACTTGGGGTAAAAGTTCCAGCAAGCTACTGAATTGAAAAGCCATGCCATCCCACAGTGATCGGCATGGCTTTTTTACTGGGACCAGTCGAGACAATTATCTGCGTCTGGTTTCGTTTTCGTCTGAAACTGCTCCATCTTTGCGAACGATGCGTGTTGCTTTAAAAAACATCTTGATCCCACGTTTGAGTTGCTTCTCCGGATTGGTAGGCTACATCGTGATTTTATGCGCGCTCAGTTGCATATTTTTAGGCTCAGGTTGTGGGAAGGTGAGGTACTCAGACGATGCCAACTTAACATTGGAGTTTTCGGCAGACACCATACTTTTTGACACGGTCTTTACGACCATTGGTTCTGTAACATTGCCCTTGAAGGTTTTCAATCCCAATGGCAGTGCTGTGTTGATTGATGAAATCGAAGTGCTCGAAGGCCTTGATTCACCTTTTCGCATCAATGTGGATGGGGCAGTCGGTCCCGCAGTCACCGATTGGCCGTTGCTTGCCAATGATAGTTTGTGGATTTTCATTGAAGTGACGGTTGACCCAACCCAAGGGAGCACACCCTTCGTCATAGAAGACCATATTCGATTTGTCACCAATGGCAATGAGCAGTTGGTTACATTGGCAGCTTGGGGTCAAAACGCCCATTTTCATGGAGGATTGAATGACATTACGGTACTTCCTTCGTGCGATGAGACTTGGGCTGCTGATTTGCCCCACGTGATTTATGGCATTGTTGAGGTGGAACCGGGGTGTTCGTTGACCATACTGCCAGGAACTCAGGTGCATGTGCACGATGGAGGGGGCCTATTGGTTTACCAGTCTACGTTGAATGTTTCAGGCCAACTGGGCCAGGAAGTTGTCTTTCAAGGCGATCGATTGGATGAGAATTATGAGGAATATGCGGGACAATGGGGCATAGCATTGAATTTTGAATTCGAAACGGAATACGGAATTGAGGAAGTCACGGCGCAACGAGGTGGGATATGGTTGTTTGGTGGAGTGGAATGCGAGATTCGCCATGCGATTTTAAAAAACGGAACCATTGGTTTGCAAGTAGATACTGCGGGCACTTCCAATGCGGCAGCATTGACGATACAGAACACACAGATTTACAATATGAGTGCTATGGGTATGCTGGCTCAAGGAGCAACGATAGACGGGTATAACAATCTGTTTTATGATTGTGGTCAAACAACAGCGGCGTTCACATTGGGTGGGACTTACCGAATGGACCACTGTTCATTCGTGAATTATTGGTCCGAAGGAGTGCGCCAGGCGCCTTCGGTGCTCATGGCGGATTGGTACGAAGATGTCAATGGCCAAATCCAGCAGCGAAGTTTTGAGGGGAGCTCGTTCAATAATTGTATTTTTTGGGGCAACAACCATTCGCTGACCGATTTCGATGAGTTTGTCGTAAGCATGATCAACCCTCCGGTCAATCCCATCATTCGGTACAGTGCTGTGGATGTTCAGGACGATGAGTTTCCTTTTGCGATTCTGGAAAATTGCACAGTGGACCAAGTGCCTCCATTTGCATCCGTCACGTCAAGGGATTTTCACATCGATTCCAACAATGCCCTTTGGGACGGTTCTTTCGGTCAATTTTCAATTCCGGTTGATTTAGACGGAAACCCAAGAATCATCGGCAATCCTGACAAAGGTTGCTATGAGCGTCAGTTTTAAGCGGTTCAAAACGTAACTTTTTTAGGTCTCTTAGCGTAAGGGGGCACGATGATGACCACAGGTATCCTTGATGCGCTTATGCGGCTATTTGCTCTTTTTGCCTCTGGCAGGAGTGCAAGGGAAGCGATGTTGGGTCGTCAAGCGGCGAGTAGGTACTTGCTCGGCCGGCTCTCAAGGGCAGTTACAGAGGATTATCTGAAACGATATGATGCCGCCTTAGAGAAGTTGAATCGCAAGATGCCTCAGGCTTCGGATGGTACATTATTAGCCAAGCGGAAGTCGAAACTATCGGTAAAATTGTTGGTGCTTTGCAAGCAATTGAAAGGTGAGTTAACCGCCAAAGACAGGCTAGTCGTATTCATTCGCTTGGCCGAATTGGCAAAGGCTACAGGTACAATCGACGATTCAGATAGCTTTTTGACCGCGTTGGGAAGTGCCCTGCATCTGGCAGAATCGGATGCGAAGGATTTGACTGAATTTGCAAAGTTGGAGTCCCGTGATGCGGCCTTGCCACATACGCTGGCAGGGGGCTCAATTTTTTCTGCACAAGTAGGCGCAGCTCATGATGAACAGCCTCTTTTGGTTTGCCGCGTATCGCTTGAGGGTTTGTATTTCATAAAGGATGTGGACCGGGGTGATTTGCGATTGAATGGCGTGCCCATTGTTCGGGGTTGTTGCTTGCCAATGACCCAAGGCAGCGTCATAAAAGATGCGATTGGTCACGCATTGTTTTTCAGTGACATCCTGGTTCAGGCAGCAGCCTACACTTTGGGCCATGACCGGATTTCATTCCAGGTGGAGGACGTGGCGCATTTCTTTCGTTATCCCCATGAATCTGCATTGAAACCCATTTCGATTACTGCCTCTGATGGTCAATTGATAGGGATTATGGGTTCAAGCGGTTCTGGGAAGTCAACGTTGCTCAACATCTTGAATGGATCACAGGCTCCGAGTTTTGGTCGGGTACTCCTCAATGGGCGAGACATTTACCAGGATGCCAGTTTTTCCTCAGGTCTCATCGGTCACATTGCACAGGATGATGTTTTGATCTCGGAGCTCACGGTCCAGGATAATTTGCGCTACAGCGCTGCCTTGAGCTTGGGAGACTTGGACAAGTCGGACCTGCACGCTGCAGTTGACAAAACCTTGCGGAGCCTTGGACTGTGGGATATTCGTGATTTAAGAGTGGGTTCCGTCATGGATAAAACAATATCCGGAGGACAGCGCAAGCGATTAAACATTGCATTGGAATTGATTCGCGAGCCCGCGGTATTGTTCGTAGACGAACCAACCAGTGGCCTATCGAGCCGAGATAGTGAGCAGATTATGGATTTGCTCAAAGAGTTAACGCTAAAAGGCAAGTTGATCTTTGTGGTCATTCACCAGCCGAGTTCTGATATTTTTAAGTTATTCGATCACCTGTTGATGTTGGACGTCGGCGGCTACCCGGTATTCCAAGGCAATCCTTTAATGAGCTTGGCATATTTCAAGCAACTTTCGAATCAGGTGCAATCAAATGATTTGGTTTGCCGTGATTGTGGCACTGTAAATCCGGAATCAATTTTCGATATCATCGAATCGTGTATGGTGGATGAGTATGGTCAGGTGACTTCAAATCGGCGGGTTTCTCCAGAAGAATGGTTCGACTTTTACAATGTCTTGATCGCCAATGGTGCCGTGGCGGTTGAAACGGTGAAGGAAATGCCTGAAACTTCGGATTCACCTTCTTGGTCATCCCAGTGGAGGACCTTTTGGCAACGGGACTTCAAGTCCAAAAGGAGCAATCGGCAGTACATGTTGATGAACTTGCTGCAAGCTCCGCTCTTGGCCATATTCCTCGCAACCTTCACTCGTTTTCAAGACGGTGCCGTGGGGTATAGTTATCGTTTAAGTGAGAATTTACCGCAATTCTTATTCATCTCTGTGATTGTTTCTCTGTTCTTGGGTCTCAGTTTCAGTGCCGAAGAAATCTTTCGGGACCGACCATTATTGAAGCGAGAGCGATTTTTAAAACTCAACTGGAATGCTTATTTGACATCTAAGATTGCCTTGATGTTCAGCCTCTCGGCATTACAAAGCTTTATGTATTCGTCGATTTCCATTTTAATTCTAGAGATTCCGAATGCATTCAGTACGTTGTTCTGGACACTCTTTAGCTTGAGTGCCTTCGCTAATTTATTGGGTTTGAACCTCTCTTCGGCGATGCGATCCGCGAAGACCATCTATGTGATGATTCCATTGTTGATCATCCCTCAGATTATTTTTGGAGGCGCAATCATTCGATTTGATCGTTTTAATCCGGTCTTCACTGAAGTCGACCGCGTTCCATGGGTCGGAAACATCATGGCCTCTCGTTGGGGGTTTGAAAGCATAGCCGTAGACCTCAGCCGAAACAATGCCGCGGTTCAACCGTTCATCAACTGCGAGGATCGTCTGGAACGCTCCGCTTGGCGGCGTGACTTCTGGTTCAAGTCCTTTCAATCGATTGAAGATGCCTCATCCCGTTCCAGAGAATGGGAGGGCGCCTTAAAGGAGTTGGAGTCATGGAATCATTCCACGGTTTCCATTCGCGATGCTGAGCAATTGCGTGCAGCTTATAGGGAAGAGTACAAAAGAGCTTTTCACCAACGTGATTCTTTAAGGACTCAACTTTCAAAAGAGTACGACCTTAAAGCTTTGAAGGATAATCATCAAAATGAATCCTTGCATTCCTGGGTCATGCAAACCGACCGCACACGTCGGGTGTCAATGACCCGCAGGGGTTTGGTCCAGGAAACTTCATTCATTCATCAATTGCCACTGGGACAGCAGGCTTGGAATGCTCCATTTTACGTGCCCTTTAAGAAGATAGGGCCTTGGACGCTTTCCACCCCTCATTTCAATCGATTGATCCTTTGGTCCATGATTTTGGTGATGTACTTAGCCCTGGTCAATCGACTCCCAGAGCGTGTAGGATGGGGCAAGCGCCTGGATTGATCAAGAAGAAGTGGCGATCAATCGGAAAGGAATGTCAATGATGGCGTCATAGTCTTCACCTGCTTCGAGCATGTCTTCATCCTCTTCTTCATAATACCAATCTACACTCGCCGCAGGTGCCGCCTTTTCAATGCGCTTGAAGAGATCCATCAGGCATTTACTGCTGCTGGTGTTGAAGTATTCTAATTTGACAGAAATGCAAATTGCTTGGTCGTGTGCTTGAATGCTATGGTCAACCCACTCCAGCAATGGTTTGTAAAACTCAATTGAGTTTTCCGGTATGGAACGTCCCGAAAGTGACATGCTTATGGGGTCTGTCGAAAACTTGACTTCGGGAGTCTTCGCTGTTCCTTCCAACAAAATGTCTGTCATTTTAGTGCCAATTTGGTGATGAATATAACATTCTTTTGATTCCTATTGCAATTTATAAATTCAACAAACATTTGCCCCAAGCTCTTTCGAATCATTTCGTTTAAGCCAACTCCTCCGCCTCCATGCTCGCTGCGTTCTTGATGTGCGATTTTGTTGCGTTGTATGGTTCGCAGTTGATCGGCATCTATGGCATTGAGCTCTAAAAGTGTCTCTTGCAAGTATTTTTCTTGTGCGGGCGAAACGGAATTTTCTGTTCGAATCCACCAATGGGATTTGTCGTTCGAAACAATTTCAAACGACACATCCTCTTTGGGAGCTTTTGCATGATGGTGGAGGTTCTGAAGCAGCTCAATGGCCACCCTTAGAATCCTTTTTTTATTCAATGCCCCTGCGTTCAGTTGACTCAGTCGCTGTTCCATCCATTCCAAAATGAATGCAGTCGAGGATTCTTCAATCGCACCTCGCCATCGAAACTCCAATCCGTTCTCATGGGAGGCTTCAGAATGAAAAGCCGCTCTCAACGGCCGCAAACCAATTTCAGAGGCATTTACCATTGACATAGTTCAAAGTAACGGGATAGAAACGAACTTAGCGGACCTTCACCTTAGGAGTAATGAGTAAAAACTTGTGGAAAAGCGCCCCCAATTGGTTCGAGCCTTGGTTTAATGCTCGGGAATACCATCTTTTGTATGGCCATCGCTCTGAGCTTGAGGCCATTGCCTTTGTCGAAGAATTGGCAGGCCATCATGCGCTGCCAGCAAGCGATCAGCGCATTCTAGACATCGGATGTGGAGCAGGAAGGCATGCGGCAGCCATGGCTTCGATCGGGCATACGGTCGTTGGTATGGACTTAAGTGCAAATAGCATCGCCAAGGCGAGCGCTATGCATGTCTCAAAGGAATTGCGCTTGGAATTCGTTCAAGGTGACATGCGAAACATTGCATCGCAGTTTGCTCCGGATGAGTTTGATGCTGTCACCATGTTGTTTACGAGTTTTGGCTACTTCGATAAGGAAGAGGAGCACGAGCAAACGTTACGAGGGGTTCGAAGGGTGTTGAAGCCTCAGGGTGCATTCATCCTTGATTTTTTAAACCTGCATCAAGTAAAAAAAGCGTTGGTTCCATTCGAGCGTGTCACGAAAGGAGGAGTTGAGTTTGAATTGAACCGTCGAATTGCTGATGGTTGGATTGAAAAATCGATCCAGTTCAATGATAAGCAAGGCACTCGACAGCATTATGTTGAACGTGTCAAGGCACTTTCACCGGAGAACCTTCAGACGATGCTTGAAGCGGTCGGCTTCCGGTTTTTCCAAATCTTTGGAAATTATAAGTTACATCCGTTGGTGAAGAGTAGCCCTCGCTGTATTATTGTCGCCCGATAAGTGCCATGTGGATTGCTAGCCTCATATTGTTTTTCATTGCCATTGCCGGAGCATTTGTGTATGACCGGTTTGGATCGCTCCTTCGCAGCCAGCTGAACCTGATCTTGGCGTTTGGAGGTGCGTTTTTGATTGGAATCATCTTCAACCACCTTGTTCCAGAAGCGTATGCGATGAATCCCAACGCGGGTTACATTGTGGTCCTAGGGTTTTTGCTTCAAGGCATCCTCGAATACATATCGCAGGGCATTGAGCATGGTCATGCCCACCATGAGGAATCAAAAAGTGCGAAAGGTCACATGCCTTGGGCGATGTATTTCAGCCTGTGTTTGCATGCATTCATTGAATCGATGCCTTTGAGCAATGATGGTCACCACGGTCACGAACATCATGACCATGCCGGGCACGTGCACTTGACGGGGATCGAAACCATCGATTCTACGCTATTGATGGGACTGATTCTTCACAAATTTCCAGTTGCCTTGGTGTTGATGAGTTTGCTGGACGCATTCGGGGTGAGTCGAATCAAGCAATGGTTGGCCTTGGCGTTTTTCGGATTAACACCGCTCATGGGAATGCTTTTCTATGATGCCTTGCTCCATTCCGATTCCGCAATCTCTGCTGTCTTGCCTCAATATGCAGGAGGGCTGCTGATTGGTATTTTGTTGCACATTAGTACCACGATCTTGTTTGAGACAGGGGATGGCCATCACTTTAACCGGAACAAAATGCTGGTGACAATGGCTGGCCTTGCGTTGGCCTTCTTAATAACGGGCTAATTGCCTGTGTCGAAATAAATCGACTAAACGCAACTTTTAAGCTATAAAAACGTAGAAGAGAGCACTTAACCTCTCCTATGAAACATTATCGCATCCACATCGACATTAATAAGTTCGAACAGATTTACATGCATCGGCATAAGTTCCAAGTGAATTTATTTGAATATTGCCTCAACTGAGGCAATTTTTTTGGCCAAAAAATCAGGATTGGAACAGGTCGACAGCGATGCTCATTGCATGTTCCCAGGCACGTTGATTTTTGAGATTCCAAGCATTGAGCGCTTGGAAATATGCCACCATGTGTTCGGTAGGAATGTTTCCAACCAATTCATTTTGGGCCATAGGGCATCCTCCGATGCCCCTAATAGCGCCATCAAATCTCCGGCATCCGCTGTCATAGGCTGCTTGTAATTTGCCTTTGACTTCCTCGGGATGCGCATGCAAATGGGCTCCAAATTCGATGTGCTTGAATTGAGGAATGGTGGATTGAAAAGCGGATGCAATCATTTCGGGTGTAGCGGTCCCCACCGTATCGCTCAAAGCAATCACATCCGGTTCTATGCGTTCCGCCAATGAGTCGACGAATTCGCCAAGTATTTGGGGACTCCACTCATCGCCGTACGGATTCCCGAACCCCATGCTCAGGTAAACGACGAGTTTCTTGTTGTGGCCGGTGCAATGGTGTTTGACGCGGTTGAGTCGTTTCCATGCATCTTCAATATTTGCACCGGTGTTTCTTTTCTGAAAAGTTTCAGATAGGCTCAATGGAAACCCCATGTCGGTGACGCCAGGAACTTGTGTTGCGTCAATTGCTCCACGTTCGTTGGCGACAATCGTTAGGATGCGAGGGCCTGCTTCAAATAAGCCTTCGTCGTGCAATCGATTGATGACCTCTCGGGTGTCGGCCATCTGTGGTACAGCTTTGTGTGATACGAAACTACCGATGTCAATCGCATCGAAGCCTACATCCAGTAAAGCCTTGTAATACGCAATTTTATCATTCGTCGTCACAACCATTGGCCAGCCTTGGATAGCATCACGTGGACATTCAATGAGTTGCACTGCGTTCATGTCCGAAAGATAAAGAAGGGGAGGTCCTTTTGTAACTTTTTTGGAGCAGGAGACGTATCCAAGCCAAACGACTTATATCAAAGATCATGGACTTGACAGCTTTCAACCGCCTCCCTCTTGATGAGAAGACAAATTATATGTGGGACCACGGAATATGCCTCGCGCAGCGCATCGTTGAAAACCGATACATCCTTTGCATCTTTGAGTTGAATGGTTTCTATGTAGAGGCCATTTATAGCCGTCGCAACAACCGGGTGAATGCAATTTTACCGATTGCCGATCTACCCGATTGGGAAGGCTACGTTGATCAGGTTTTGACGAATTTGCTCCACCTCAATTAAGTTCCACGTCTGGCCCCCACGATTCCCATGGAATCTTGGTGCGGCCAATCGTCAGACTTCCGGATTTTCCGCCCGTGTAACGGTAGTTGCATGGGCGTTTTGCTATCCAACCCTGAGCGGTGCTATCCGAAGTCCAAAGCATGAAATCGCCATTTGCATTGGCGTAATATTGACCGGCTTGCAGGCAAAGGATATCGGGCTTTTTGGCCCCATTCATGATGCTTTTGCGCCGGGCATGGCTGGAATCTTTGCAGTCAAAAACCCACAATCGCTCCATGGAACCTTCTTGATAATGGATGACAGGCTTGCGGTATGATTTTATTCGGAAGCTTGGCCGTTGGATGGGACGAACAATCCCACAAAGCACAATTATCAGGGCCCAGCCAATCGATAGGAGCAAGATTTCCTTTTTGATCCGGCTTTTTTGAATGAGTAAGAAGGCCGTGAAAAAATAAATGCCACTCAAGACGAACCATGCCCAAGATGCGGATTGTTCCACATTGATTGCAAGTGAATAGTTCTGCTGAATACATTGGAGGGTTTCAAGTTGTTGCTCCATGAACCATTCTACTCCACCACTGAGTATCTTTTGAATGGATTCTGGCAATTGCAGTGCCATGCCGAATCCCCACATTGCAAAAAGAAGCCCCAACACAAGCATGTCTATTTGAGCAACGAGGTTGAAGGGTAAGAAGAAGATTGGAAACAAATTGAACACAGGCATCGCGATAAAGGCCGTGCCCAATTGTGCGGCAATAGGAACGCCGATTGCGCCCACTACAGCTTTGAACTTTGATGTTTCAGAGGTGATTTGTACAAACAAGAGAATGGCCAGTACGGCGGCAAAGCTCAATCGTGTACCTACGTCAAACGCCAGATCAGGGTTCCAAAGCATCATACCGGCACACGTTGCGGCCCATATTTGAATGGAGCTGATCGGAATGCGAAGGCTCTTGCTAATGGCATACAGACTGACCATGGTCGCGGCGCGAATGGCCGAAGCAGGCCAGCCGCAAATAGCGACAAATACCCAGGAGCATGCCAGTGCAATGGCCAGTGCTATGCAGCGGAGAATCCACCTTCTGCTTCGAAGAAGAACAAGCGGTACAAAGCAGATAAGTCCCACATGGTAGCCACTTACCGCCAACAAATGGCCGATGCCTGCATGTGCAAAGGCGGCTTTCATGTGGAAGCTCAATTTCGATTTATCCCCCGTCGAAATAGCGCGGAGAAAACTACCGGTATCGTCAGAAAACGACGAGTCTATGGCAGCTTGAATTGATTCTCGCCATTCTTCCACCCATTTGCTGCCATCGGCGGCTATATTTCGGGGTCTCCATTTTCCGCCTTCTCTATTTGTGGTATTTGTCAAAGGAGAGAGCCTTCCGTGAATTCCTTTTGACCGTTTCCATTGGTCGACATCGAATGAACCGCTCGATCCAAATGGAGTGATTATGGCCAAGAAATTTTGGTTCAAAGGAGGTGCTACAGCATGGTTCCATTCCACAAAGATGCCGGAGGGATATTTCAGTGAGGAACAATGGCATTGAAATGTATGGGCTCTCTGGACGGCAGCTGAGCTGCAACTCCACAAAGAACATTCTCTGGATTGATTTCGTGGATATTGATGGGTGTGCAGCTCCATGCGCGCAATTCCCAGTCCGATGAATAGGACCATGACCAAAGTGTTTGGTTTGGCGATGATCAATACGCCACATACCAATGCCAATACCTCTTGAGGTAGTTCAATGGCGAGAATTCCGAAAACAATGAGCAGGGAAGGAACGAAAATTGGTGCCTGCAGTTGAGGCGCATGTAAGGACTGCCACATGCCCAAACATGCAGTGAACATTCATCTGATTTTCATCCGATTTGTCGCCGCTATTCGGGAGACCACTGCGTTCCGTCAGCATCGTTGACTGCTACTCGAACCTTTTGCGATTGAGGTGGTGGAAGGTATGCTTTCTCAGGAGGAAATAATCAATTAGAATACTCCTCTGGTACCAACCTGTGTAATTGTGGGAATGCCTGCCTGGAGCGATTTTGCTCGCCTGGCATGCTTCCATTTCTAGCTTGCGCTTTTGTCGCATGGCTGGCAATGCCTCCTTAAAGTCGCGGTGTGCTTTTAGCACCGCCCCAAATAGTGGTTTGGATCCTTCGGAAAGGAACTTCAATGCTGCGATTCCATCCAAGATCATGCGACGAAGAATCATGGGGTACAGGGCAGCGCGGTGATGGTTTTTGACCAGCAGAAACAGGTTGTTCCTAAAATTTAAATAGGATTTGAAGGGACTTATTGTTTGAAGTGTGCCTCCGCCGAGATGAAAGACCTTGGACTCACCACAAACACCGATACGATGGCCGCGATTTTTCAGTCGCCAGCACAAATCAATTTCTTCCATGTGCGCAAAAAAATCATCATCCAATCCTCCAACTTCATGAAAGGCTTGAGCGCGAATGAACAAAGCGGCTCCTGAAGCCCAAAAAACCTCTCGGTTGGAAGCGTATTGTCCAGTGTCCGACTCGAAAACTTCGAAAATGCGACCAGCGCAAAAAGTGTAGCCATCTTTATCGATGAAGCCTCCTGCAGCGCCTGCATACTCCAAAAGCTCAGGATCTGAGTCGTTGCGTATGATGGGTTGGCAGGCCGAAAAAGTTTCTTTTTCCATTGCATTGAGGACCGGGGCAATCCAATTTGACGTTACGCGAACATCGCTGTTTAGGAGGACGTAATTTTCAGCATGTATCTTCTTGAGCCCGGCATTATAGCCCCCTGCGAACCCAAGGTTCTCATTCAAAGCAATGATTTCGACGTTGGGAAATGCTTCTTGGCACCACGCGATTGACTGATCGGTGCTGCCGTTATCGATGACGACAACATGCGCAGCTTCTATTGAATGTTCTACGACAGAAGGCAGATATTTCTTTAGATGTTCAAGGCCATTCCAATTAAGGATGGCGACAGCCGTTTGATGCTTATTGATTTTTGAGTTCATCTTGGGTTGAAGAAAAGATCTTCAGGTTCCTCGCCCGAGAATGTGTCTCTGCGTGGATTCAATCGATTCAACTGACTATCTGTTACGCGAAGTCGGTTCTCACGGTTTCGCAATTGATGCAACCAATCTGCATTTTGGACTTCCCCGAGCATGTCGGAGTGAAGTGTGACGAAGCACTCTGCAACCATGTGAGGGCAGAAGAAAAGAAAACGTTTGTTGGTAAAAGGCCCTGCACGATGGTAATGCCAGATTTCATAGGGATAGTAATCTGTTTCGTTGTGCCGCTTGACAATGGTATTGGGTGGGCCATAACGCAGGTAGGTGTAGCCCATATCTGTTTCGGCTCCATGACTGTTTCGGCATGCTCCATAGGCAGAATCCACATAAGCAATGGCTGTGGTGTATTGGCGCCAACCCAGTTCGGGATTGTTGGGAGATTGTTCTTCCCACAGTGACAGCAAGAATGCCTGCATTTGTTCGACACTTGCAACATCTAAGAACCCTTCGATTGTGTGCCTTTGGGATGCATCTGCCCGTGGATGATGATCGCGCACATGCTGAATCAGTGTCAATGAATCGGTGAAGTCAATCAAGTAGTTATCGCTGTCGGCTGTCCAATCACTTGCGACAGGAGATGGAAGTTGAATATCCAAGGGCAACGCGGTTTGAGCGATAACTTGATTGTCTCGGGTTGCGGCTTGAATCACCAACTGCGATTGGGGCTGCAGTTCGATTCCCTCAGTAGGAATTGACGTGAACAATGGAACAACATCTTGTGCGGATTTTCGGTAAAACCGTTGGGTTCCCGATTCGATTTGACCATTAGCGTTTTCAATCCAACAACTCACCAAGAACAATGAATCCACCACATCCTGCACACCATATAGCTCTGTATAAAATTGAATGCGTTCAGCACTTGCTCCAATTCTTCCTCCTACCACGGGCAGCATGTCAAAGCCTGAGCGCGAAAGTTGACTCGGCGCCTCTGGATTGGTAGGCGCATAGGCCTCAATCACAAAGGCGTCAGACCACCTTGGTGCATCCGAAAATGGGATGGTCAAATCCATGCTGTTTTCCGTGGAGAATTGTCCCTGCATTGCGGCATCGGCCAAGGCAATGTTCAATCGGTAATTACCGGATGGAGCAAGCACTCGTTCGAGATGCAGCTGCGTTCCGGAAACCGCCTGGATCGAGTCCAATTCGACTGGTCCTTCAATGCGTGTTTTCGCGTAATTAATTATCCCGTCGGCATCCTCAATGGTCGCCTCAAATATCGCGGCGATTTGCCAGCCGTTTTTAACGCGTTCCGCAACAAATGCCGTGCTTTTAAATTCCAGTTGAATTTCAACATAGGGTTCGTCGCCATTTTGAAAACGCAACAAGTCGATCCATACTGCTTCGGGTTGCGCATGGATTGTTCCTATTTGCAACACGGTCATTGCCATAAAAGCAGTGAGGGCATAGATGAATTGAAATCGTTGTCTCATGGTCCAAAGTTATTCGCATTTTGTGTCGCCTCCTACGTTTCATTCATTCAGGCCATCGTAACGGGCTCCACTCGGTCACATCCTTGGTAGGTTTGAGGGGAAATGTGGGGTTTACAAAGCCGAGAGATAGGAGGCTGGTTATCGTCAGTTTGTCAGTTTCTCAATTTCTCAATACCTTGTTGATCGAATGAGTCGCCTCAAACAACCGTATGGTCCGCTTTTCGCTCTGCTTACTTTGTGTGCAATGCTCGTTTCATCCATTCGGGGATCAGCCACTCATTTGGTGGGTGGGGAACTGACATATGAATATGTAGGGCAGAACGCACAAGGGCAGAACGAGTTCGAAATCCATTGCTTTATCTATCGGGATTGCAGTTCAAATAATTCGAACGGTACTGATTTTGATCTTACGGCTGCGGTCGGCGTTTACCAAGGAAGCAACTTGATTCAGGTAGCTTCTGGCACTTTGAATCCGGCACTGGTCACGGATGTTATCCCTGAGAACCCCAATAACTGTGCTTTTTTACCCGAGGATCTTTGCGTTCAAAGGGCAGAATACATCATCAATGTATCGTTGCCTGTTAGCCAACAAGCTTATACCCTGGTGCACCAGCGATGCTGTCGCTCTCCCGCCATCTTGAACCTAACCATTCCGGAGGACCAAGGCTTTTCACTAGTGACAAGTATCCCTGGAAATACATCTTCCAACTTTGTCAATTCATCTCCGAGTTTCAATGAATTGCCACAGGCCTTTGCGTGCAGTAACTATCCATTTTCAATCGACAATAGTGCGGTGGATTTGGATGGGGACTCGTTGAGTTATGCCATCAGTCCGATTTACCTAGGCGGCACCCCTTTTCAGCCGGTTCCAAATCCGCCAACGGGTCCGCCGTTTAGTCAGGTCAATTGGTCCCCCGGATATGCTGCTCAGGCGCCCTTAGGGCCGGGCAGTGGATTGGTAATGAATCCTGTTACCGGTGTTTTGAGTGGAACTCCGACTACGAATGGGAAATTTGCCTTGGGGATTGTCGTTACAGAATGGAGAAATGGCCAGCAGATTGGCTCCATTTTAAGGGATTTCACCATGGACATTGTGGTGTGCAACATATTGTCGCCTGGCTATGACTTGCCCGATCCGTGTAGCGGACTGACCATCGATTTTGAACAGTTCGGCAATCCAAGTGATGCCTATCTGTGGGATTTTGGTGCAAACGAAACATCGGAGGATGAAAGCACGGATGCAGAGCCCCAATACACGTACGAAGAGCCTGGCATTTACGATGTGAGTTTGTTTTTTGAAACGGGTTCATGTTCTGACTCATTGTTTTTTGAGCTGGTGGTTCACGAACCGTGGAATACCAATTTCGAGGTCACTGATTTGGTGTGTAGCGAAGGAGGATGGTTGGGGCAATTGATGCTGGATGATTCGAATTGGACCAATTACATCATCTGGGATTGGTCATTTGGCAGCAATTCCGACCCCGATGCTGCATCGAATTCAACCCCTGATGAAATTCTATTTGCGGCAGGTTCAGATGTGACGGTTCAGTTGGAATCATCAGCATTCACATGCATACAGACTTCTACGTTTGATGTTGTGCTTCCTGATTTGCCTTTTGCAAATTTTGAAATTGATTACGAGCCATGCAGCGGTTTGCAGGCATCTTTTGTGAACCTATCTCCCGATACGGGGCCGTTTTCTTGGGATTTTGGTGGGGGATCAGGCAGCTCGAACAATGAAATTAACCCATCATTCACTTATCCTGCATTTGGAACGTACGATGTGGTACTGACGGCGGGTGCCGGAACGGATTGTGCGGATTCCCAATCGCTGGAGATCTCCTTGTTTCCTGAATTTCCTTTTGATTCTGTTTACACCGTCCAGCCGCTCGCTCAATGCGATGAGACTGGATTTGTCTTGTTGGAGCATTCAGGCGTGGGTGCGGATGAACTTATGTGGGATTTTCCTGGCGTAATTGCCACGTCCGATTTAACGGCGCAAGTCAATTTCCCCGGAGTTGGACTCTATTTCGGAACATTGACTTTGTTCAATGCTGCTTGCGATATAACGGTTGTATATGACATTGAAGCGGACATTCCTCAACCATTGACGGGAGTCAGTTATGAGATCCCTAACGTGATTTCACCCAACAATGACGGCCGGAATGATTCGTTTTCACCGGTCCTGGTGGATGGGTCCAACAATGTGTACTCCGCGTTGGATCCTGGAGATTTTGTGTTCTATGATTTGAACATTTACAACCGATGGGGCAACCCCGTTTTTGAATCTTCTCAAGGAGGCAGGGCGTGGCGTCCTTCCGAAAATGTGTTGGAAGGAACCTACTATGTCACACTTTCAGCACGGCATGTATGCGATGAGTTGCCGTTTCAGTACGTGGGGGAATTAAGTGTCGTTCGCTAGAGCGATCATTTGATTCAGGCTCATGCCATCAAATCGGGACGGAGCAAACGCAACCACCAACGCTGAGGGGCTCTGCACAGGATGGCCCGTCTTTTGCCCACCTTTTGCGCTCCGAATTCGGAGTAGAAACGGTCAACGCCGGAATCGCGAGATCCTCCGAAATCGAATGAAGTTTGCCCGATTTCCGTAGCTATTTCCATGGCACGATGCAGTAGGCATACCGTTGCCAATGCAGAATCCGAGGATCGAATTTGTCCGCCAAAAGCATAAATGGATCGGCCTTGATTATGCAAAATGACGGCATTGGCAATGGCGTTGCCATCTCCATCACGTGCGATTAGACTAGATTGGTGTGGGCTTTCGAACACGTGTTTGAGAAGTTTCTTCAAACCTTCTTCATCGGACGCAATTGATTTTCGGTGCCGAGCCATTTGGTGCAGTTCCACCATCTCTTTCACATTGTGCGAAGGTTCAACTACGATTCCTCTAGCAATTGCCTTTTTGACTTGTTTCAGCCGATGTTTCGGCCAATGCTTCAATCCCGATTCGTTGCTATGCCAGTTGAGCATGCGGGTGTGGTTCTCTTGGACAATCCATGGGTCCGGCCAGCTGCAGGGGGTGTCAAGGGGAAGATCCATAACGACCAATGCACGCTCTTGCTGTTCTAGGGCTTCCTTAATAGCATCAAGTGCTTCTCCTTTCCATTCAGTGTGCAGCGCCCATGGAGCAGTTATGAGCGCTGGAATTCCTTTGATGCTTGACGCTGAGAGCAGGATGCCATTGGGGCCTTCCCATGGTTCGTTTCCTGTCGTCAAGCGACACCATTCCCGATCCATGAACCAGGAACCATCATGAGGAGTTGGGTCATTCAAATGCATTCAGATTGTGAGTCATTGAAAGACTCGAACGCAATCGACGATCATTTCTTGCGGAAAAGAGGTAGAGGCATCAGGATACCCCGGCCAATTGCCACCAACAGCAATGTTCATGATGAAAAAGAAAGAATCGTTGAAAGGGTAGGGCTGGCCATTCATCTGACTGGATGTAATGCTGTAATATTCTTGGTCATCCATGTACCACGTAATCTGATCTTCTTGCCAATCCACTGAAAACAAATGAAAGGCCTCGCTAAAGTGCTCACCATTTGTCAGGCCAATGCTTGAGCCGCTGTACTGATGAACATTCCAGCTGCTGCCCCAGTGCGCGGTTCCATGAACGGTTCCGGGTTCGTGTCCGACCATTTCCATGATGTCAATCTCTCCGCATTGCGGCCAACCGCCGTCGGCAATTGAAACGCCCAACATCCAAAGTGCTGGCCAAATGCCTTGGCCCTCGGGAAGCTTTGCACGAATGTCGATCCGTCCGTATTGAAAATCAAGCAATCCTTGCGTTTTGAGCCTGGCGGAGGTGTATGAAGATCCTTCTTGACGGGCCGTTATGGTCAGGAACCCGTTCGACACATCGCTGTTGGAGACAGAATTGGTGTAGTTCTGCCATTCGTTGTTGCCCCAACCACTGGCTCCGAGATCGTAGGTCCAGTTTTCTGTATTCACGGCGTTTCCATCGAATTCATCGGACCAAACGAGTGTCATCCCAGGATACGATTCAGGGGCTGGATAACCTGTCTCATCGCCGGATTCATTGTTTAAGCGCACAAATGTGAACGTAAAGTAGATATCAGCACCATTGCAGTTAATGTCATCCCCTTGCGCCTGAAGTTGGAGTGTGTTCGAGGTTAGTAGGGTAATTGTATAATTGAGACCCGCGTCATTGGTCCCAATGAAAGGGCAGCTGCAGGATGTTGACTCTGCTGATAATGCAATGGTTGATGCGCCACCTGAAAGGTCCGATGTCTCAAAATTAAAATCGATGGGTGTGCAGCTGTATCCTTGTTCGCTGTAATCTGAAAAGGCGTCGATGATGGACCCGTTGTAATCTGCAATCAATGAACCGTTCGACTGAAAGGTATAGACGTCGTCGTATTGAGCACTTTGCAGGCCATTTGGTCCGCTGGAATACCATTCGTTCGATCCTGGAGAGGGGCCAACCTCCACTGCACCAGCAGCAGTGGAG
>Ga0206126_10000408_pt1 | contig 57998 bp, 51 predicted proteins | sample Helgoland_Spring_5_FD_148621 | JGI IMG/M metagenome (GOLD analysis project Ga0206126, IMG submission 148621) | Pelagic subsurface seawater microbial communities from Kabeltonne, Helgoland, North Sea - Helgoland_Spring_Bloom_20160412_1 | ecosystem: Environmental > Aquatic > Marine > Epipelagic ...
GCTGTTCGCCCATGAAAGCGGCACGCGAGCTGGGTTCAGAACGTCGTGAGACAGTTCGGTCCATATCCGGTGTAGGCGTTAGAGTATTGCGAGGATCTCTTCTTAGTACGAGAGGACCGGAAGAGACATACCTCTGGTGTGCCAGTTATTGTGCCAACAGTACACGCTGGGTAGCCATGTATGGTTAGGATAACCGCTGAAAGCATCTAAGTGGGAAGCCAACCTCAAGATGAGTACTCTTACCATCATAGAATGGTTAAGGTCACGGCAAGATTAGCCGTTTGATAGGTATCAGGTGTACGTACAGTAATGTATTTAGCTGAGATATACTAATAGACCGAATGCTTGACTTCTTAAGTTTAAATTTTTCAATTATTTGATTTAGACGTTTTATAGCGTAATGGATCCACACCGACCCTTTTCGAACTCGGTAGTGAAAGGTTACAGCGGTGAAGATACTAAAAGGGGGGCCTTTTGGGAAAATAACACAATGTCTAAATCTTTGATTATTTTTCAGCTTTTTTGTGGTAATACCACAATAAATTGCTAAAAGCATGTTATTATTGTAATAAGTGGAAGAAATTAACTTAGCTACTATAATAGTATTCTTTCACAGCATTAACGTAGTTGCCTAGATGTGCCGTAAATAAAATAAGTAAGAATTTTATGAGTAACGTATATGATTGGTTTCAAGAGCGTCTTGAAATCCAAGCTATCGCAGACGATATTACTAGTAAATATGTACCTCCGCACGTAAACATTTTTTATTGTTTAGGTGGTATTACGCTAACATGCTTCATCGTTCAAGTAGCAACAGGTTTTGCTATGACTTTCTATTATCGTCCAACAGTAACAGAAGCATTTGCTTCTGTTGAGTATATTATGACACAAGTTAACTTCGGCTGGTTAATCCGTTCTGTTCACAGATGGTCTGCTAGTATGATGGTATTAAACATGATTCTTCATGTTTGTCGTGTATACTTAACGGGTGGTTTTAAGAAGCCAAGGGAGTTAACTTGGGTTACTGGTGTTGCTCTAGCTTCTGTAACGGTATCATTTGGTGTAACAGGGTATTCTTTACCTTGGGATCAAGTGGGTTATTGGGCTTGTAAAATTGTAACTGGTGTGCCCGATGCTGTTCCAATTGTTGGTGAATTACTTGTAAAAGTACTACGTGGTGGTGTAAGTGTAGGTCAAACTACTCTAACAAGATTCTATAGTGCTCACACGTTTGTATTACCTGTCGTAGCAGCTGTTTTAATGCTGACACACTTCGTAATGATCCGTAAGCAAGGTATTTCTGGCCCTTTATAAGGCAGAAATCTATACATTCGAAGTATAGCGTAAATTTTTTTGTAATTAATTAACAGCTTCTTATTATGTCTATCTTAAAAAAGCCGGATTTAGCAGATCCGAAACTGAGAGCAAAATTAGCAAAAGGTATGGGTCATAACTATTATGGTGAGCCTGCTTGGCCTAATGATCTACTTTATATTTTTCCTGTTTGTATCTTAGGTACAATTTCTTGTTGTATTGGTTTAGGTGTACTTGAGCCTACACCTTTAGGTGAACCTGCGGACCCTTTTGCTACCCCTCTAGAAATTCTACCTGAGTGGTATTTCTTCCCTACATTTAATTTACTTCGTGTAATTCCGAATAAATTATTAGGTGTAATTTCAATGGCTGCTGTACCAATTGGTTTAATTACGGTACCATTCTTTGAGAATGTAAATAAATTCCAAAACCCTTTTAGACGTCCATTAGCATCGTTAGTTTTCCTATTTGGAACATTTACAGCTTTTTGGCTAGGTATTGGAGCGTGTGTACCAATTTCACAAGCATTAACATTAGGTTTCTTCTAATCTCCTAATATTTTTTGTCAACAGAACCTTAGATTTTTCTAGGGCTCTGTTGACAAAGTAAAAGTTTTCCTCAACTTGACAATAGGTTAAAAAACATATACATTCAATGTATAGATATAAGGAGTAGATAATTTTGGGGTGTAGCCAAGTGGTAAGGCAACGGACTTTGACTCCGCTATTCGTAGGTTCGAGCCCTACCACCCCAGTTATTTGTATAATTAAATTTGACTTTTTAATAGAGGTTGAGTACAATTTAAGATGTAAATCTAACTTTCGGGCTTGTAGCTCAGTGGACTAGAGCACATGGCTACGAACCATGGTGTCAGGGGTTCGAATCCCTTCTTGCCCGTTACAACCTAAATATTAATTAAAACAGGTATCAGTACTATCCTTATTTTCTACAAATAAAGAACTTCGGCAATCATGGTTGTTAGTATTTTTCATAATTGGCTTAACTAGATTAATGGGTGAGAGGGTATAAAAAATATAACGGTTCAAAATCAATCTTTCTATACTAAGAAGGATATAATTCGAAGTTAAATCTTAATTGCTTGACGTAGATATAGTTTGTTTGTTATCCTACAATTGTAGGAGAGGTGGCAGAGTTGGTCGATTGCGTCTGATTTGAAATCAGATGAAGTGCAAGCTTCCGTGGGTTCGAATCCCACCTTCTCCGATAAGATATCGAATTTTAAGATCAGACATTAGTGAAATAGCTGAAATAGAATCTGCTGAACAAGAAGTTGAAAAAAAACTAGATTCTGTATTTAAAAAAATACGATTGATCAACAACCAAAAATCAATTTTAAGAGAGAATTTTCTTAATCTTAAGGAATACAATAAAATTGGAGGTGAACAAAGCTTTAATACAAAATTTAAGTCTATAGAAGGTTTAGGAAGAAAAACCAAACAAGTTTTAATATCTGCTTTAATAGATCTAGCGGGCTTCAATACCTTAATACTTGATTGTTATGCTAATAGAAACTTAGAAGTTTTTTGCAAAAACGCCTAATATGACTAGGATCCAGAGCTTGGTTAGTGTTGTTTGTTTCTTTTTGCATAAAAAGAAAAAGTAGACGCTTCTATATAGAAGATTTTATAAGAGGAAACGCCCTTGAGAGAAGTCTCGCAGCTTCTGTGTCAAAGGAACTCCGCCGTTTCGCCTTTTTTTTAACAGGCTGCATGTATCTAACAGTCCCATCAACAGGATTATTCTGTACATCAAATTTTAAGACGAGATTTAATATTTTAAATATTTCTTCCATTACCTTCGAATTGATTATTTTGTTGCTCTAGTTGAACGATAACTTTAGTAGTTTAGTTTAAATTAATAATTATTTAGTTCATTAGTGATGGAACATTACTCTAAGCTTACGGACGAAATCGTAACAACAACTTACGAGGAACTAATTCATGATGGACTACCATTCTTACAAATTTTTCCCCAAATGTTTCAAGATGCAAATATTGCAGAGACATTTAAGGTTAAAAAAAGCCAACGAAATAAACGCATAACAAGTTCTCAGCTGACTTCGAAAAACAAAAATATTGAAGAGTTTAGAGAACAAATTTTTTTACATTGACATTTAGCTGTAAAAGAGTATTTGGTTTAACTTCTGGTATAGGAGTTGCTTTAGGAGGGGCTGCGATAACTTATATGTGTGGGAGTAGACCTTTCTGGAGTAGCCTTAGCAGCTGGTACTCTAGCTGTAGCCGGTGCTAGTTACGGTGGTTACTCCAAGAGCGATTCAATTTGCAAAGATGTAAAGCCTGAATCGTTCTCTGTACCTCTTGACCTTGAGGCTTACTCTAACGATCCCACAATAACGCCTACTCATTTAAAGTCCTTAGTATAATTAATGTAATTAGGCGAACTTCGAAATATCGTAGTTATCCTTTTGTTCCTTACTCCTTAGCTGAGAAAAAAGAAATAGACTCAGCTTTTCATGATTACGGTTTCACTGGTATACCGTTTTGGTTAAAACGTCGCCTAACAACATCTAACCCGTTTAATACGGAAGTTTTTTTAGTTTCATCGGTGTATGCAGAAGGGAAAAATCAAAATTTTAATACATCTCTAGTTTGGAGAGAAATTATAGAATTTAGTCTACCTGAGGTATTGGGGTTAGATGGGCCAAATGGTAAAAACGCTACCTTCATCGCAGCTGAATTTACAGGAATACGAGAAGTGACTCGACAAGGAGTTAGTGTTATACCCTACGTTCAGCCGTAACTTCGATTGGTAGTATCACAGCAGTTGTTGGTGGTATAGGGTGTGGTTTTTTTGTAGCGGAATGGGTTGGGAGCAAAAAGCAATGGTTTGTTTACACGGTGTTGGATTTTGTAGCGGTATAGCCTCAGGACTGCATGATGCTGATCCTGTAAACCCCATTACAGCGGCAGGTAGCCTAGCAAGCGAAGTGGTAGGCAAAATGAGCGTGTAATTTAATTTAAAATAAACTAGTAGTTTAGTTTAAACAAAACTAAACTAATGTAGTCTTATGCTCTTGCTCCGGTTTTTCTCTATCATCGAGAATCCACCTTTCGCTGAATAAAAAAATTTCCCTACCATAATTGGTAGGGAAATTCTTTTCGCTCAAACTAAATTAATTAGTCTAGAGGACGCATTGAAAGAACTGGCTCGTTCTCACGGTTAATACCTTTCTCGAAACCTGCAGCTGCGGCTCTCGCACGGCCTGCGTGCCAAAGGTGTCCTACCCATAGGAAGAAACCTAAGAAGAAATGTGAACAACATAACCATGAACGAGGTGATACGTAGTTAACCGAGTTAATCTCAGTTGCTACACCACCTACAGAGTTTAACGCACCTAATGGCGCGTGAGTCATATACTCAGCAGCACGACGCTCTTGCCAAGGTTGAATATCGTTACGAATCTTGTTTAGATCAAGGCCGTTTGGACCACGAAGTGGCTCAACCCACGGAGCTCGCATATCCCAGAAACGCATTGTTTCACCACCAAAGATGATCTCTCCAGATGGAGATCTCATTAGGTACTTACCTAGACCTGTTGGACCTTGTGCAGATGCTACGTTAGCACCTAGACGCTGGTCACGCACTAAGAAAGTAAATGCTTGTGATTGTGACGCTTCAGGACCTGTTGGACCGAAGAACTCACTTGGATATGCTGTGTTGTTGTACCATACAAAAACTGCAGCAGTTAAACCCATACCACTTAGAGCCGCTAGACTGTAAGATAGGTAAGCTTCACCAGACCAAACGAATGTACGTCTTGCCCAAGCAAAAGGCTTTGTAAGGATGTGCCAAATACCACCCACAACACATAAGAAGCCCATCCATATGTGGCCACCTACGATATCTTCTAGGTTGTTTACACTAAGAATCCAACCATCACCACCAAATGGTGACTTAAGTACATAACCAAAAATGATTAATGGGTTTAGAGTTGGCGCGCTTACTACGCGAACATCTCCACCACCTGGTGCCCAAGTGTCGTAAAGTCCACCAACGAAACAAGCTTTAGCTACAAGAAGGAAAGAACCAATTCCTAGAAGGATTAGGTGAATACCTAGAATTGTAGTCATTTTGTTTTTGTCACGCCAGTCATACCCAAAGAAAGGGAAACTTTCTTCTAGAGTATCAGGACCAATTAGTGAGTGATAAACACCACCAAAACCTAAAACTGCTGATGAAATTAAGTGAAGTACACCTACTACGAAGAATGGGTATACATCTGTTACTTCACCACCAGGTCCAACACCCCAACCTAAAGTTGTTAGGTGAGGAATAAGAATACAACCTTGCTCATATAAAGGCTTCTCCGGAATGTAGTGTGCTACTTCGAAAAGTGTCATTGCACCACACCAGAAAACCATTAGACCAGCGTGTGCTACGTGAGCACCAAGTAGTTTTCCAGAAACATTAATTAGACGTGCATTACCAGACCACCATGCGAATCCTGTAGATTCAATATCACGGCCTGCGATTACTGTGTTAAAGGGCGTTTCCACGTGGTAGTACCTCCTCAGGGAAGATAAAGTTTTCATGAGGTTGATCTTGTGCTGCCATCCATGCACGGATACCTTCGTTTAGAAGGTTGTTTTTTGTGTAGAATGTCTCGAACTCAGGGTCTTCTGCTGCTCTAAGTTCTTGTGAAACGAAGTCGTAAGAACGTAGGTTTAATGCTAAACCAACGATACCAATTGCACTTGTCCACATACCTGCTACAGGTACGAAAAGCATAAAGAAGTGTAACCAACGCTTGTTAGAGAAAGCAACACCAAAAATTTGAGACCAGAAACGGTTCGCCGTTACCATTGAATAAGTTTCTTCTGATTGTGTTGGAGTGAATGCACGGAATGTGTTCGCAGCATCACCATCTTCGAATAGTGTGTTTTCTACAGTTGCACCGTGAATAGCACATAGTAGAGCACCACCTAGAATACCAGCAACCCCCATCATGTGGAATGGGTTAAGTGTCCAGTTGTGGAAACCTTGTAAGAAAAGAAGGAAACGGAAAATTGCAGCTACACCAAAACTTGGTGCAAAGAACCAACTAGCTTGACCTAAAGGGTAAACTAGGAAAACTGTAACGAATACAGCGATAGGTCCTGAGAATGCGATAGCGTTGTAAGGACGAATACCTACAAGACGCGCGATCTCAAATTGTCTTAGACAGAAACCGATTACACCGAATGAACCGTGTAGTGCGATAAATGTCCAAAGTCCACCAATTTGGAACCAACGAGTAATATCACCTTGTGCTTCAGGTCCCCAGATAAGTAGTAGGGAGTGACCCATACTGTTAGCAGGAGTAGAAACAGCAGCTGTAAGGAAGTTACATCCTTCTAAGAATGAACTTGCTAAACCGTGTGTGTACCATGATGTTACGAATGTAATACCTGTTAGCCAACCACCTACTGATAGGAAAGCACACGGGAAAAGTAAAAGTCCAGACCAACCAACGAAAACGAAACGGTCACGCTTTAGCCAGTCATCAATAAGATCGAAAACACCACGATCTTGCTTTTGTCCGATTGCGATAGTCATAATAACTATTTTTATTAAAAAATAAGTAAACTTGCGCCTGTCTTGTTATTTAACTTAGCTAAGTATAGCTAGTTGGAAAAACAGGTTTAAATAACACTTGTCTTGTCAGTCTACAAAATAATTATAGTATCAATTTTATATAAATAGTTAAGACCTATTTAAGTTAATAATTTTCATTATTATTTAATTTTCCTGTAATCTTTAACCAATTTTGTGCTTCAATATAATTATTTGGAGCTAAACGAATTGCCTTCTTCCAATAACCGCCAGCCTTTTCAAACATATTTTGGGCTAATTCGAACTCTTTTTTCTCCGAAGCTTTTGTCCCTTGATAGTGGTAAATAACGGCAATATTGTTTAATGCTTGTGGTAAACGTGTATTTAAATCAAGGGCTTGTTGATAATATTCAATTGCTTTTGAATAATCACCATTATTACTATAAATTAATCCAATATTATACAATATATAACTTCGATCATAGGGATCTTCCTCTAGTTTAAGTGCTTCGTAATAATTTTCTAATGCTTCGGCATAGTCACCACTAGACTGTGCAGACATACCATAACGGTAATATGAAAACGCTTGCTTTTCATCTTTAGTTGCTGGCAATACCTTTAATAGGATATCTGCTAAAACGGTAAACGTTTTATCAATAAAATTATCATTTTTTTGACTCATTAATAAGAAACCTTTTTTAGAATGATTAAAAATAGCTATTTAGAATTATGGCACAATCTTTTATTTAAAAGTTTAAAAAAAACACATTTAATTGACATTTGGGGTTAAATATTTTACCCTTTTAATGTAAAGATATAAGAGTTTCTAAACACTTTATTAAAGTTAACATTGTGTAGTAATCGATGGCTAAACAGAGTATGATACAGCGTGAAAGAAAGCGCGAACGTCTAATTGTTAAACATGCAACTAAGCGAAACTCCCTTAAAGAAGAACTGAAAACCGTAGGGTCATTTCAAGAGCGATTAGCGCTTTATAAAAAATTTGAAAAAGTACCAAGAAATTCTGCACCATCACGTCATCGTAACCGTTGTTGGGTAACAGGTCGTAGCAGAGGTTTTTATAAGGATTTCGGCTTATCACGTCACGTTTTAAGGGAGATGGCACAAGAAGGCCTTATTCCAGGATTAACTAAGTCAAGCTGGTAATATTGATCATTAATCAATAGATAATTAATTATGACGAAACGAACACTTCGTGGAACAAATTTAAAGAAAATTCGCACATCTGGTTTCCGTACGCGTATGGAATCAAAAACAGGGCGTCGAATTATAAATGCAAGAAGAAAAAAAGGCAGAAACAAATTAACAGTTTAATTTTCATTTAAAATGATAAAGCTTAGACTTAAAAAATATGGCCGTAAGGGTCAACCTTGTTATCGTATTGTAGCTATGGACAGTCGCACCAAACGTGATGGACGTTCAATAGAAGAATTAGGTTTTTATAACCCTATGACAGATGAAACACATCTAAAGTTCCAGAGTATCATTACAAGGCTAAAACAAGGGGCTCAACCAACTGATACTGTTCGCAATATTTTTATTAAAGCAAAAATTTTTGAACAACTATAATTAACAGGCTGCACAATTACGTGCTACTAAATCAAGAATATATTTAGGTTAAAAAGATGTCTGGACAGTTAAAATTAAAAATTTTATGGGCCAAAAATTTTCTCGGATTAGCAATTGATCAAGTTAATGTTAAACAAAATCTACCATTAACAGTTTATTATTTTTGGCCAAAAACAGAAGCATGGGAACAATTAAAATTAGAGCTCGAATGTAAGCCTTGGATAGAAGATGAAGAAAGGGTTTCCTTATTAAATGCGGCTGCAGAAATCATGAATTTTTGGCGTGAGTCAAGAAGTACTGTAGCCTTCCAAAGTATTAAGGACCAATATAACAATATTACGTTCGTAAATGTTAATTAATAGGCTTATAGCTCAGCGGACAGAGCACCAGATTCCGATTCTGGGTGTCGAGGGTTCGACTCCCTCTTAGCCTTTTGTAGAAAGGTTTAAATTAACTATATAAATTTATTGATTGCATCTGGCTGGATTCGAACCAGCGGCGTCTCGATGAGAAGCGGATTATGAGTCCGATGCCTTCGGCCACTTGGCTACAGATGCATTCTTGTGTTGGAGCTGGTGGGAATTGAACCCACGTCCATTTAAACTTAAAAAACGTATACACTAACGCAATTTAAAACAAAGATTATGTATTAATTTCTTTACAAATAAAAAATACAATATTTATATGTGCCTCTTTTTACTTTTAAGGAAGTTCAATAAATTAAGGAAGAGTTAATTTACTGACAATGCAAGAAATTTAAGCTAAGGCCATTGCTGGTCTAATTAGGCCAATTCTTGTAGTAAACGATAAGATGTTGTTTGCACTTATTTTTTTTTATACTTTATAAGTATTTATGACTAATAGTTAAAAGCCTAAATGTCGAATCCAGAGCAGCCCCTTCTTACTTAGAAGGTATTAAAGAGACCTTAATCTTGTCAAATTATAGAATCCCTTTAATATTAATATTTAATATATATTAAAATAAATAAAAATGTTTTTTTAACGAATTTTTTTATGATAGTTTTTGGACGCTAAAAGTTTGTCAAAGTTTAAGTAATATATCAATTATACATGAATTGTTAGTTATAACCAACACTAAAAAATATACCAACAAAGTTTTTAAACACTCTATATTTTAAAGCTAGACTTTCTTTAACCTTTTTAAAAGGTCGTAAACGGTTGTTTTCGGCTATATTAACAAGATCATCTTTACTATAAGTCGGAGCTAGAAACGATGTAGATTCAGCCTCAAGAATATTTTTTCGGTATTGGTTACTCTGAGGGTACATTGTAGATTGTATTTTTTCTTCCCAAAGTTCTAAAAAATCTTCAAGATTATATACAAATATTTTTGGTTTTCGAACAAGAAGTTCAATATTTGAAGTTCTACTTCCACTATAACGTGTGACATTTAGCCCTTGTTTTTTAATGAAATTTTTTGCTTCGTTTCGTTCAAAGAAGATATAGTTAGACACCTTATTCGATTGCTCAGCATCATAAAGTGAACCTTGCATTATCCAATTGTGTCCAAAACCAATTGGATTGTCTAAAGCTTGTACAAAGTTACCAATTCCAGAATCTAAAAGGCTAACAAGATTAAAATATTGTGAAACAAGGTAGCTTTTAGGTTCGTTACTTATTTGAACGATATAAATTGGAACCCCTTTAAAGTATTCGTTTTTTTGTAAAAAAGAAACACTTGGTGAAAATAGACGACCTAGTTTCCCTAAAGAAGGTAATAAATTTTGGTTGCGTGGACGAAAACGCATTTGGTATTGGGAATCCTCTACTATAAAGTTCTTTTTAAAGATATCCTTCTGTAACAATCCTTTGATTTCATCATAGTTTGGGACAAAACGGAAATCAATTCCTGGGTGGTATTCTCTTGTAACTCTATATGCAGCATCAAGTCCAATACAATGTACTGCTAATCCAACAGTTTTCGTTCCATCAATATCTGATTTTGCGACCTCTTGAAGATAATTGTCAGCATCTAAACGAGTCATAAAAAAGAATCCCAATTGTTGTCGAGTTTCTACATTTGGATCAAAAGCTCCACATGTATCATACCGAATTTTGTTTAGCAAAGAAGTTATACCCTTTGGCTGAAGTGCATTACTTGTTTGGCTTAAAACAATTTCATTATGACCATTAATAATCACAAAGATTGGGATTTTAGCTAATGCTGATTGAATACCTTTTGTGTGTTTCTTATAAAAAGTCGACGAATTAAGTTTATCTAAATAGCCATCGACAAAATCAGAAACTGAATAGTTATCAGGTTCAACTTCTTGTCCATCATTGTAAAAGAACCAATCTTGAATAAAATCAATGAAAGGGAAACTATGTTCCAGTACACCATAATTTTTAGATAGAAGAAGATCTCCGTGAAATTCGTCCATACTATCCCATCTTAATTTTATTTTTGGTGGGTAAGAATAGATATAGTCAAATAATCCTGCCGTTTTTGAATCTCTTACATTTGGCCCTATTTGTAGATTACCTCTATAAGTCGACGTGTTATCGATAAAAGAGCTCCGATCAAAATCCTTTACTATTACCATAAAAATATTCCTTATTTTAATAATCCATACTACTAATTTAAAATTAGTGTTTACAAAATATCAAGCTATAGACTAATATATATTTAAGGGCGGTTAGCTCAGTGGTAGAGCGCCTGCCTTACAAGCAGGTGGTCATAGGTTCAAATCCTATACCGCCCAAGTTTGTTTCATATTCTATAAATAAAGATAAATTTAGGATGGTTTCTTAATTATTAAGTACCATCCTAAAAAGTTATTTGTAAGATATTTTGGGCTCATCGTCTAAGGGATTAGGACAGGGACCTTCTAAGTCTCTAATGTAGGTTCGAATCCTACTGAGCCTATTATTAAGTTATTACTTAAATACTTCTTCAAACGTTGTACTTACTTTATCACCAGAATCAATAGATTCTAGTGGATCTTTTCTTAATCGGTGTCGTAAGCATAATGTAATAACCTTCTCAATGTCATCCAATTCTACTTTAGAACGGCCATTATAAGCAGCATAAGCTTTTGCTGCACGGTTTGTTACAATATCACCACGTAAACCATCAACGTCTAAGCTACCACAAACTTGTGAAATTTTTACTCTAAATTCATAATCAAGTTCTACACTTGGAAGAAGTTCCTGTGCATCTGAAATTTTCTTCTTTAGAAGTTCTAGTTGTTCAGCATTTGCTGCTAAACAATCATCTGGATTTTGGTCAAAGTAACTTCTTTCTTCTACTACACGAACACGTGTTTCTGGATCGCGAACAGTTCGAATTTCTGCGTGCATACCAAAACGATCTAATAATTGTGGTCGTAATTCCCCTTCTTCAGGGTTTCCAGAACCTACGAGAACAAAACGTGCAGGGTGCTTAATAGAAATACCTTCGCGTTCAACAGTGTTCCACCCTGAAGCAGCGGAGTCTAAAAGAATATCGACTAGATGATCATCTAAAAGGTTTACCTCATCAACATAAAGAATTCCTCGGTTTGCTTTTGCTAATAAACCTGGTTCAAAAGCCTTTACACCCTCTGTTAAAGCCTTCTCAATGTCAATTGTACCACATACACGATCTTCTGTAGCACCTAAAGGTAAATCGACCATTGGGACTTTCTTATAATCGATGGCAATATCTTCATTGTTCTCTACTGCTGTTTTAACAGTTTCACTCATTAGTTCGAAATCTGTTGTTGAAGAGTTAAAGGGATCATCTTTTGCTACTTGAATCGCGGGTAAAAGATCTGCAACAGCTCTAATTGTTGTTGATTTGCCAGTACCACGATCACCCATAATCATTACACCACCAATTCTTGGATCAATTACATTTAAGATTAATGCAAGTTTCATTTCTTCTTGCCCAATAATTGCTGTAAATGGAAATACAGGTCTTTCATTTTCAACCTTTGCTATTGTAGCTGTAGACATAATTATTTTCTCAGATATATTTATTTATCCTATAAAACCTTTTAGTTGGTATTGGCCAATAAAAGTAATACAGGGAATTTGTCATTTGTCTATTAATATATCACGTATTGAAAAGAATTTCTCAGAATTAACATTTTTCTTTTAGTTTTGTTAATATCCTCTTTCACTAACACTAAATAGTAAATGTAAATTTTAAGATTTCACAAGATGTTATACTTATTTAAACATTAGATAATTAAAGCCTTAAAAATATTATGGCCCGTATTATAGTAATAACGTCTGGCAAAGGTGGTGTAGGTAAAACAACTACAACATCAAATATTGGAATGTCACTTGCGCGACTGGGTAACCGTACACTCCTTATTGATGCAGATGTTGGTTTACGTAACCTAGATTTATTATTAGGGCTTGAAAATCGTATTATATATACTGGCTTGGATGTGTTGAACGAAACCTGTCGTCTTGAACAAGCTTTAATCCAAGATAAACGACAACCTAAATTAACTTTTTTTCCACTTTCTTCTAACCGTACGGACAGTACAATTACTGGAGATCAAGTTAAAGAATTAATTAAAAGGGTTGAACTTAAGTACGATTATATCTTAATAGATAGTCCTGCAGGGATTGAGGGTGGATTTTTAACTGCAATCGAGTGCGCAAGTGAAGCTATAGTAGTTGTTACACCTGAGGTACCATCTATTCGCGATGCAGATAGGGTAATTGGAATATTAATGTCTAAAGGTGTTAATAAAATTAGTCTCCTAATTAACCGTATACGACCAAACATGGTTAAAACTGATGATATGTTATCCATTGAGGACGTTACAAATATACTTGGTATTCCATTAATTGGTGTAATCCCTGATAGTGAAAAAATTATTATTGCTTCCAACCGTGGTGAACCTATTGTACTAGAGGATAAAGCGTGTCTACCTAGAGTTGCATTTGATAATACAACAAGAAGATTAACAGGGGAAGAAAATGTTAGTCTTGTTGATTTAGTCCCTTCAAAGTCAAGAAATCCAGTAAGAAGAATATTTAATACCTTTATTAATAGATCAACATCCACTTAGATTAGACTTCGTAAGTAAAAAAAAGAAAGAAGGACCACACCTATTTAATGTGGTCCTTTTTGCTTTGGAGTAAAAAATACAAAAGTTTTTGCACTCAGCTTATTTACATTTTTAAGTTAAGACATTCGCTTTAACTGCTGTAATGCCGCTCTACCAATATTAAATAAAGCCCAAGACGCAGCAGCTAATAGTGGGAAAAAAACAACAAAAAGTCTAGTATCTGCCATAAATGTAAAATTTTGTTTACGAATATAAAATGTTTTTATTTATTTGAATACTATTATACCTCTTTTAGATCATAAGTACTTACTAAAAGCTAATTTTTCATTAGCAAACCTTTGTCTAATAATTTTATTGGAACAAATAGTCCTTCCTCCCCATTTTTAAAATACTTACTTATACCAACCTATTAACATTCGCGTATATGTCTGATCTTCCTTTTACATTAGATCAATTAAAAATTTTACACGCTATTTCAACTGAAGGAAGCTTTAAAAAAGCAGCAGTAAAACTTTATATTTCTCAACCTGCGGTAAGTTTACAAGTACAAAATTTAGAAAAGCAATTAAATACTCCGTTATTTTATCGTGATAAAAGAAAAGCCCGCTTAACAGAAGCAGGTTTTTTATTAATAAAATACTGTGACCGGATTTTAAGTTTGTGTGAAGAAACGTGCCGGGCCTTAGATGAATTACAAGCTTTAGAGTCAGGTGTACTAATTATCGGGGCTAGCCAAACAACAGGGACTTATTTAATGCCAAAATTAATAGGTATTTTTCGCCATAAGTACCCACAAATTGCGGTTGAGTTACAAGTGCATTCCACTCGAAGAATTTCTTGGGGAATAGCGAATGGAAAAATTGATCTAGCCATTGTTGGAGGAGAAGTACCACAAGAGTTACAAAATACTCTTGATGTAACCTCTTATGCAGAAGACGAATTAGCATTGATTTTGCCATTATCCCACCCTTTCTCATCCCTAGAATCTATACAAAAAGAAGATCTTTATCGATTAAGGTTTATAGCCTTAAATACACAATCCACAATTCGTAATGTTATCGAGGATACATTAACTCAAAATGGTATTGATAGTAGTTATTTTAAAATTGAGATGGAATTAAATTCTATCGAAGCTATTAAAAACGCTGTTCATTCAGGATTAGGAGCCGCTTTTGTTTCGGTATCTGCTATTTCAAAAGAATTAGAACTTAACATGCTCCATTGGGCAAAAATTGAAGGTATAACAATTAAACGCACATTATCGATATTGGTAAACCCGAAAAGTTATCATTCAAAAGCAACAACAATATTTAAAGAAGAAATTTTAGAAATGTGTCTTACGACTTCACCCAAAAATAGGGTTGATCAAACCAAATAACGCTCTTCCCCTTTTTTACTAGTTTTATGGAATAAAAATTCAACCAATAAATAGTATTCTTAATTTTGGTCAGAGTCGTATCTTTAAGTGGGCTAACATGTGCTGTTGGTATCATCGCTGAGGATTGGTTTACGTTCTTTATATTACCCCAGATTCTAATCTAAGAGTTAATCACATTTTCATATAGGAAAAAATTAAATGACTTTATTATTAATAAGTCTTGACATATTTGCCTAAAGGTTATAATATAATTTTATATCAGAATATAAAAGCCCCCATCGTCTAGAGGCCTAGGACATTTCCCTTTCACGGAAGTAACGGGGATTCGAATTCCCCTGGGGGTAACTTCTTCAAAAAATCGTTATACTTGCATTTCATGTCACTTTACTATACAGTAATTTGTAACAAACAATAGTTACTAAGAAGATATTTATTTAGTACGTATTGTTTTCGCTTATCTTAAGGTATGTCGTTACTTAGAAGTAATTACTTAATTATTAAAAAAATTTAATCATAGACCGTATACAGGAGTCTTAAAGAAACAGCCAGTAGTTTTTGTGTCACCGGCCGTACCTAAGAGCTACAGAACTCGAAACAAAATTTTTGAAATAATATCACGTTTATAATAAACCTGTTATAAAAAACCACTTCTAAGATTCCTATAAAAAATTATAGATAGCTTAGAAATGATTTTTCTTCGTATATTCTAAAGGTATCTTATAAAGATGATCCTAGACCAGAATAGGCGCCGAAGAAGAAAAGCGTTAATAAACCTAAAGCGGCTAGACCGCCTACTGTAGCCACCATCCAAAGAGGTATTCTACCTATATCACTCATAACAATTGGATTAAAAATTAATAAAGTTCGTAAATAGAACAAATTTTACAATAAACCTTCTTTAGTTAAAGAAGTAACTTGAAAATAGTACGGCTAGAACAAAAAATAAAAGTAAACCCCAGTATAAAGATGTACGATTTAATTCTACTGGTTGTTTATTCGGATTTGGTGCACTCATTTATAAATCTCCTATCGCTGAATAAATTGCATTGACGTAATTGCACCAAGGAAGAATACCGTTGGTACAGCTAAAGCGTGAATCGTAAGCCAACGAAACGTAAAAATAGGGTATGCTACCGGCTGATTTGTATTGATCATTGAAATAAAACTAAGCTGACGTTTTTGTATTTTTATAACCCTTTCGTTAAGTCTTCAAGCTCTTGCTTCGCACTAAATCGATCGTTAACTAGAGGAATCTGTTGACGATCTTGCGTAAAGTACTCATTCGGTCTCGGAGTACCGAAGGCATCATATGCTAATCCTGTACTAACGAAAAGGAAACCTGCAACGAAAAGTGCTGGAATAGTAATGCTGTGAATAATCCAGTAACGAACACTCGTTAGAATATCCGTAAAAGGTCTTTCTCCTGTTGAACCACCTGACACAACTCTTTCTCCTACTAAATATTTAAATTAATTGGTTTTATTTTTTACTTAAAATTGCAAAAAATAAGAAATGTTTAAAGATACTGATTTTTTCATGTCTGATCTAATCAAAAAATAAAAAGATTGTCAATATCTACTACTTTTTTAAAAGCTACTTGAATAAAGTATATAACGTATTTAGTATTTTTGTACACGATTTCAACTTAATAGTTTGTAGTATTTATTTTAAGAATTAAGTATAGCATGTCGTTCTTCTATAAGAAGAAGTATGTATTGCAGACTAAAGTACTATAAAAACTGTAGTATATAATACGATTAAAAATTGGAAATTACTTGACACTAAAGTTAACTTAAACAATTTTTCTACTATGTGTAAGTTTGAGATGTTTTCTAAATTTAAATAATTCACTATACTCTGCAAATTCTCTTCTTCTTTTAGAAAAACAATTTACATAAAGGATATTTCATTATTTTTCAAGCGGGTAGGGAGAATCGAACTCCCATCATTAGCTTGGAAGGCTAAGGTTCTACCACTAAACTATACCCGCTAAAGTATATAAACATATTACCTAATAACTGAATAGTTTGTATACTATTAAATTTGTTTAAATGATTTCTTTATTTTTTAGTCCAATAACAAAATCAGTTGGTATATGCCTGAACAATACAACGGTTTTTTTAATATAGCGAAGAAATAAGATCTAACTAATAACCTAAGGTAAATTTAAAATTAACCCTTTGCAAAACAAATATTAAAAAGTACAATTAAGATGGTTAAGTTTAAAATAAGGCGATATGGCCAAGTGGTAAGGCAGTGGATTGCAAATCCTCTATCCCCAGTTCGAATCTGGGTGTCGCCTTAATAAGTAACAAATGGGGGTATGGTGGAATGGTAGACACAACAGACTTAAAATCTGTTGACTAATTGGTCGTGAGGGTTCAAGTCCCTCTACCCCCAGTTTTTAAATTAGTAATTGTTGAAATTAATACATAAATTTTTAGTAATTTTAGTTATAATCTTATACAAGAGTGTAATTCAACAAACTATATTACTTTAATATATCCTATATTATGTCACACAGTGTAAGAGTTTATGATACATGTATTGGATGTACTCAGTGTGTCCGTGCCTGTCCATGTGATGTTCTAGAAATGGTTCCGTGGGATGGCTGTAAAGCTGGACAAATTGCGTCTGCTCCTCGAGCAGAAGATTGTATCGGTTGTAAGCGTTGTGAAACAGCTTGTCCGACAGACTTCTTAAGCGTAAGAGTATATCTAGGAAGTGAAACATCACGTAGCTTAGGTTTAACTTACTAAATTATCCTTTTTAAATAACACAGGATTTACTACTATGATTAACTGGAATGTTATTGCCCAACTTTTATCGCTAGGTGCTGTGCTTCTTTCAGGGCCTGCGATTATTTTCCTTCTTTATTTTAAGCGTGGTAACCTTTAAGGGTTCTTCCTCGCGTTAACATATTTGCTAAGAACTGCATCTAGCCTTGAACCAAAGAAATGGATTCAAAGCTAGATGTAGTTCTTTAACTTTCTAACAATTATTTAAGTAAACTTATACATCTGTACATGCCTAGTTTATATTGCGGACGGAGAGACTCGAACTCTCATGAGGGGTGCTCGCTAGAACCTAAATCTAGTGCGTCTACCAATTTCGCCACGTCCGCTTCTACTAATTATATAATACTAAAGATTGGATAAAAAATCAAAAAAAAATATATATTCTTAAAGTGACCTTTTTAACGTACTGAGCGTCTTCTTTATTAAGAATATCTATTTAGTGTTTGTTTAAGTAAAAATAGGCTGCAAGATTACAGCCTATTAGTATAAGTTAGCTAACTGTTACCCAATCTACATCAACATTTTCTAAAATAATTGACGAATTATAGATTTGTAGAATGATAACTAGAAATACTAAGAATAGGCCCATAAAAACTCCCATTACAGGTGTAGTTCCCCAGCCAGGCGCTACTTTTCCATATTCTGAGTTAAGCGGTCTTAAAATTTCACCTAATCTTGTTCTTAATGCCATAATGTTAAGTTAAAAGAAATTAATAGTACAAATATATAATCTGACTCATAATATATATTATAAGCAGATTTTTATTTTTTTTTACAATTTATAGGACAGCTAATTTAATATGGAAACCGCAACTATTTTAAGTATTTTTATCTCAGGCCTTCTTCTTGGAATTACTGGTTACTCAGTTTATACTGCATTTGGCCCAGTATCAAAGGAACTTCGAGATCCTTTTGAGGAGCATGAAGACTAAAACCCATTAGAAAAATCATTCGTTTTTTATAACGAATGATTTTTCTAATTTAGATAAAAATTATCTTACTTTTTAACGATTCTAGGAGGATCTCTAAAAAAGATTGCAAAGAAAATTACAACTAGAGTTCCTATTAGCAGAAAAGTGTATACTAATGCTTCCATTTTTTAACTTAAGTAAACTAATAAAAAATAATTATAGACTCTTTCTTAAACAATACCTTGCTTTTTAGTACTCTTATCACCAAGCTTTTGGAAAGCACCGAATTCTACTTGCTCAAGTACTTCTGTACCAATACCGGCAAAAACGTCTCTGAATAGAGTACGACCACCATGCCATAAATGGCCAAGGAAGAATAATAGAGCAAAATTTGCGTGTCCAAATGTATACCAACCACGTGGACTACTTCGGAATACACCATCAGACTCTAGAGTTGTTCTATCAAACTCGAAAACTTCTCCAAGCTGTGCTTTTCTAGCGTATTTCTTAACAGTTGGAGCATCTGTAAATACTTGACCGTTAAGCTTACCACCATAGAAGTTACAACTAACACCAACTTGCTCAATACTGTACTTTGATTCCGCACGTCGGAATGGGATATCAGCTCGAACAATACCATCTTTATCAACTAAGATAACAGGGAATGTTTCAAAGAATGCAGGCATTCTTCTTACAGTTAACTCACGACCTTCTTTATCTTGGAAAACCGGGTGACCAAGCCAAGCTTCTGCAATACCATCACCTTTATTCATTGGACCTGCACGGAATAAACCACCCTTTGCAGGGTTGTTACCAATATAGTCATAGAAAGCAAGCTTATCAGGAATTCGTGACCATGCTTGACTTAATGAAAGTCCTTCATTAAGTGAAGTTTCTACACGTCTTTCAATTTCCTGCTGGAAGTATCCACTATCCCACTGATAACGCGTTGGACCAAATAGCTCGATCGGTGTTGCTGCAGCACCATACCACATTGTACCTGAAGTTACGAAAGCTGCAAAGAATACTGCTGCAATACTACTTGAAAGCACTGTTTCAATGTTACCCATTCTAAGTGCTCGGTATAGTCGTTGTGGTGGACGGATTGTTAAGTGGAAAACACCCGCTAAAATACCTAAGATACCTGCTGCAATGTGGTGTGATGCAATACCGCCAGGGTTAAATGGGTTGAATCCCTCTGCACCCCAAGCAGGTGCTACTGCTTGCACACGACCTGTTACACCATAAGCATCAGAAACCCAAATCCCTGGTCCAAATGTTCCTGTTACGTGGAACGCACCAAAACCAAAACATAGTAGACTTGATAGGAAAAGGTGGATACCAAAGATTTTTGGTAGATCTAAAGCTGGCTCGCCAGTACGCGGATCTCTAAATAATTCAAGATCCCAATATACCCAGTGCCAAATAGCGGCTAGGAAACACATACCTGAAAGTACGATATGAGTAAGAGCTACACCCTCAAAACTCCAGATACCTGGGTTTGAAACTGATTCTCCTGTAATACTCCAACCACCCCAAGAATCTGTTACCCCTAGACGTGACATAAAAGGCATTACGAACATACCTTGTCGCCACATTGGGTTTAGAACTGGATCCGATGGATCAAAAACAGCTAATTCATATAAAGCCATTGAACCTGCCCATCCAGCAACTAGTGCTGTATGCATTAGGTGAACAGCAATTAATCGACCTGGGTCGTTAAGGACTACTGTATGTACACGATACCATGGTAGTGCCATTTAATTATTTCCTCCTGTAGAAAAATTTTTGACTTTCTTACACTCGTACATTGTAAAAATAATATTTAAACTTTTTATACAAGGTTCTTATAAAGAATTATATAATGAAACCCTTAAAAAGGTACAAAATTCTATTGTTTATATATACTTTCCCAGTGAAAAAATTCTAGAATAAGAACTATATTTAACTTTTACTGTTGGTTAAATCTATCTGGCTGTAAAACCTGAACTTTTCCTGATTCTTGAACTAGACTAAAAATTACCCCCAATGCCCTATAAGCTCCTTATGATACTTATTTAAAGCATCTCGCGAAAAGATACAATCCCAATTTTTTATTCATTAAATGTATTGACTTTTACCATAATAAAGCATTATATTCTTGTATATCTGTAATTAGAAAAATGAAAGCGGGTGTAGCTCAGGGGTAGAGCGCAACCTTGCCAAGGTTGATGTCGCGCGTTCGAATCGCGTCACCCGCTTTAACTTGGTTTTTTGGAAAAAAAGTAATCTTTATAATTAAATTAGTAGATTAATTTAAATTAAAATAAAGCATGAGGTGCTATTAACTTGTATAATAGCACTTTATTTTGTACGTTATTACGTTAGATTCCGTGCCCGCCTGGAACCTTGCGACACACTACTGTTACTCCTTTAGCGACAGCTCCAGCTTTGCTTGCACCTTTCCAGACACCATAACCACCTGATATTGATCTGGTTGCAGCACCTACATAAAAACACTAACATGCTATTTCGCTGCAAACGCAACAAAAGTAATGCCCCTTTCGCCATTCGACTATAGATTCACCAAGGGCGTGGGTACCCAGAGCTGTTTCACCCAGAACATTAACTGTTTGTGCACCTGTTTTTCTTTATATTAGGTGGGTTTAATTATATTACTTATATTAAATTACAGTTGTTTTTTTTATACAGGGAAAATAATACTTGCTTATTAACTCACCAGCAGCAAAAGCTAGTTCATCAGGTGATATGTCAATTCCTCTCTGGGTACTTATTTTTACAACCTCCAAAGTAATGTGCAGTAGCGGGATAATTGACAGACTAAAATGTTTTAAGAGAACGCATATATGCGTTAAAGCATCCAATCTGATTTTCTTTTACAAATTTCAAATAGTCCTGAATAAATTTTCTTAAACTCCCCAGGTAGGATTTGAACCTACGACAAACCGGTTAACAGCCGACCGCTCTACCCCTGAGCTACTGAGGAAATATAAATTGTTAAATATCTTTTATTATTATAAACACAATGTTTAATTTTTGTCTAGACTCATCTAATAGTGAAAACAATTCTATTTCTATCTCACGCTTAACTAACATTCCAACATAATGTTTTATTAAAATTAGAAGTTTAGATTAGCACATTTTTAAATAAACAATCCTTTAGACAAAATACCTCTAATAGTAAAATAAATTACTATTAGAGTTATTTGTTATAACGTATGCGTCATAGTACTAATTAAGCACCTGCTACGTTAAATACTCCTGTAAGAATAACTAGTGCAGACCATAAACCAGCCCCACTCCAAACGATACCTTGAGATTTTTCCCATTCGCCTGGAGTCGCTAAGATTACTGGTACTGCTACGACCATTGCGAAAGATACTAATACAAGAAGAAGAACAAATACTTGGAGAATTCCAACCATGTGAAGCTTTTGATCTGTTAAGATTTTTTTTAATAAAATTCTAGTATTACAAACAAATAATTTGCAAAAATAATTTCCTTAAATCTAATTTATAACACTTTTTAAAAAAGTTTTAACACGTTCTTTAAACAAATTGTTATATAATCTACGTAGAGTTTTTTTTTACTAGAGAGGTTAACTTACAATGGATATGAGTTTTTTACTATCCGCTTTACCTGAGCCATATCAAGCATTCCGTCCAATCGTAGACGTTATGCCAGCAATTCCAGTATTCTTCCTTTTATTAGCTTTTGTTTGGCAAGCAGCAGTAGGTTTTAGATAAGTTATAACGTACTTTGCTTCTTTTCAAAAATAGAGGTCAACTAACGGTTTTGTTAGGTTAGACTTAAGAACCGAGAAGAATTCTCGGTTCTTTGAAATTTTGTCTATTTACTCAATTGAACTATCCTTTAAAAAATTTATCATGGTAGATACTGCTTCAAAGACAGGTTACATTTCACAAATTATCGGACCCGTATTAGACGTTGAGTTCCCGAACGGCCAACTTCCAAAGATCTATAACGCGTTAATTATTACATCTGGTGAAGATTCTGTTGTATGTGAAGTACAACAACTTCTAGGTAACAATAAAGTTCGTGCTGTTTCTATGACATCAACAGATGGTCTTAAGAGAGGAGCTTCTGTTACAGATACTGGTGCTCCGATTACTGTTCCTGTAGGTACGAAAACTTTAGGTCGTATCTTTAACGTACTAGGTGAGCCTGTAGATGAACTAGGTCCTTGTGATGCTCCTTCAGGATTACCTATTCACAGATCATCTCCAGCATTTGATGATCTAGATACAAAGCCATCAATCTTTGAGACTGGTATTAAAGTTGTAGATATTCTAGCACCTTACAGACGTGGTGGAAAGATTGGTCTATTTGGTGGTGCAGGTGTAGGAAAAACTGTACTAATTATGGAACTTATTAACAACATTGCAAAGGCACACGGTGGTCTTTCTGTATTTGGTGGTGTTGGTGAGCGTACTCGTGAGGGTAACGATCTTTACTGTGAGATGAAAGAGTCAGGCGTTATTAACGAAAAGAATCTTGATGATTCTAAGGTAGCGCTTGTTTACGGTCAGATGAACGAGCCTCCTGGTGCGAGAATGCGTGTTGGTCTAACAGCATTAACGATGGCTGAGTATTTCCGTGATGTAAACAAGCAAGAAGTACTTCTGTTTGTGGATAACATCTTCCGTTTTGTACAAGCTGGTGCAGAAGTATCAGCACTTCTAGGTCGTATGCCATCAGCTGTAGGATACCAACCAACACTATCTACAGAAATGGGTGTTCTACAAGAGCGTATTACATCAACAAAAGAAGGTTCAATTACATCTATTCAGGCTGTATATGTACCGGCAGATGATCTAACGGATCCAGCACCAGCTACAACTTTTGCTCACTTAGATGCAACAACAGTACTTTCTCGTGGTTTAGCTTCAAAAGGTATTTACCCTGCGGTAGATCCTCTAGATTCTACTTCAACAATGCTTCAGCCTGAAATCGTTGGTGATCTACACTATAATACTGCTCAGCGTATTAAAGAAACACTTCAACGTTATAAGGAACTGCAAGATATTATTGCAATTCTAGGTCTAGATGAACTTTCTGAAGAAGATCGTCAAACAGTAGCACGAGCTCGTAAAGTTGAGCGTTTCCTATCGCAACCATTCTTTGTTGCTGAAATCTTTACAGGTTCGCCTGGTAAGTATGTAACTTTAGCTGATGGTATCCAAGGATTTAATGACGTTCTAGATGGTAAGTATGATGATTTACCTGAGCAAGCATTCTACCTAGTGGGTGGTATTGATGAAGCTATTGAGAAGGCAGCTAAGCTAAAAGGATAAATAAAGTATGAGTTTAAATGTTCGTGTAATTACACCAGACAAAGTTGTTTGGGATGCAATGGCTGAGGAATTAATTCTTCCCAGCAGTACTGGTCAGCTTGGTATCTTAACAGATCACGCGCCATTATTAACAGCCCTTGATATTGGAGTAATGCGTCTCAAATCAGACGCTGGTTGGACTTCTATTGTTTTAATGGAAGGTTTTGCTGAAGTCGAGGACAATAAAGTAACGATTCTTTGTAATGGTGCTGAAGAAGGCAGCTCAATTGATGCTGCAACAGTTCAACAAGAATTAGAAAAAGTTACTTTATTAGTTGATGAAGCAACAACTAAAAAGGAAAAAATTGAAGCTACTATCGAACTTCGCAAAGCTAAAGCCCGTCTTCAAGCTGTAGCTTAGTAATATAAATTAGATACTAGCGATAAAAAAATTCCACCATCTAAAAAATTTTTAGGTGGTGGAATTTTCCTATTTTATTTTTTCAAAGAAATTAAAGTTCTTGTAGAACCTCAAATTTCTCACCTAATAAAACTTTAACTTTATTATCTTCACCGATATCAACAACAGCAGTGTCGCCTGCTTTTATTTTTTCAGAAAGTACTTCTTCAGCTAGACTATCTTCCAATAAACGCATTACTGCACGGCGTAATGGGCGGGCACCATAACTTGGATTGTATCCTTCGTCAATTAGTCGTGTTTTAAAACGATCAGTAACTTCTAACTGAATCCCCTTTAATGAAATACGTTCGAAAACTTCCTTTAACATGATTTCTGCGATTTGAGCCACTTCATCTTTTGTTAATTGACGGAATACGATAATTTCATCTAGACGGTTTAAAAATTCAGGTCGGAAATATTGTTTAAGCTCTTCATTTACAAGTGATTTAATACGGTTGTAATGTGAACTTGATTGATCTTCTGAAAGTTCAAAACCAAGGCCTCCACCACCTTTTTCAATAACTTTTGATCCAACATTTGATGTCATGATTAAAAGCGTATTTTTAAAATCAATTGTACGACCTTTTGAATCTGTTAATCGACCATCTTCAAAAATCTGAAGCATTAAGTTGAATACATCTGGATGTGCTTTTTCAATTTCATCAAATAAAACAACGGTGTATGGACGACGGCGTACCGCTTCCGTAAGTTGTCCACCTTCATTATAACCGACATAACCAGGAGGTGATCCGATTAGCTTTGAAACTGTATGTCTTTCCATATATTCAGACATATCAAGACGCACCATTGCTTCTTCAGAACCAAAAAAGTAAGTAGCTAACGCTTTTGTCAGTTCTGTTTTACCTACACCTGTAGGTCCTGAAAATATAAAACTTGCGATTGGTCTATTTGGACTTTTTAGACCCACTCGTGCCCGGCGGATTGCTCGTGAAACTGCAACAACAGCTTCATCTTGTCCAATAATCCGACCGTGTAAGGTTTCCTCCATTTGAAGAAGCTTTTCAGATTCACTCTTTGTTAACTTGTTAACTGGAATACTTGTCCAAGCTGCAACAATTTCGGCGATATCTTCTTCAGTAACTGTTGGCGTTTTATTTGTGCTTTCAGCACTACCTTTTTTACTTTGTGCAATAGCATTAATTTGAGCTTTCACTTCCATTTCACGCTCTCTTAACTGGCCTGCTTTTTCAAAGTCTTGTCCACGAACAGCTTCGTCTTTTGATTTTAAAATTTCTCGTAACTCTAAATCTAATTCTTTTGCTGCTGCCGGTAATTGTGAATTCATCAGCCGAACTCTAGAGCCTGCTTCATCAATTAGATCAATCGCTTTATCAGGTAAAAAACGGTCTGCAATATATTGATCTGCAAATTTTGCTGCAGCTCTTAAAGCTTCATCTGAAATCACTAATTTATGGTGCTTTTCATAGCGTTCGCGTAAACCGTAAAGAATTTCTATTGTTTCTTCTACTGATGGTTCACCAACCATTACTGGCTGGAAACGTCTTTCAAGAGCAGCATCCTTTTCAATGTGCTTTCTATATTCTTCAAGTGTTGTTGCCCCAATACACTGTAACTCTCCACGAGAAAGAGCGGGTTTTAATATGTTGGCAGCATCAATTGCTCCTTCTGCAGCACCTGCACCAATTAACGTATGTACTTCGTCAATAACAAGAATAATATTGTTTGCTGTTCGAACTTCATCCATAATTTTCTTTAGGCGTTCTTCGAACTCACCACGGTATTTTGTACCAGCAATAAGTAGACCAATATCTAAAGCTACAACACGTTTATCTTCAAGTGTGTCCGGTATATCACGGTTAGCAATTCGTTGAGCTAAACCCTCAGCAATGGCTGTTTTACCAACACCAGGTTCACCAATTAAAACAGGGTTATTTTTTGTTCTTCGCCCTAGGATCTGGATTACTCTTTCAATTTCTTTTGCTCGACCAACCACAGGATCTAAGCGACCTTCTGTTGCTTTCTGAGTTAAGTTAGTACCAAATTCTTCTAAGGTTGGAGTTTTACTTCTTGTTGCATTATTACCACTAGCAACTTCCGTATTATCACCTAAAGATCTAATAATTTGACTTCGAACCTTTGAAAGATCAACACCAAGGTTTTCTAGAACTCGAGCGGCAACTCCTTCACCTTCACGAATTAACCCTAAAAGTAGATGTTCTGTTCCAATATAGTTATGCCCTAATTGACGTGCTTCTTCTAAAGACAGTTCTAAAACTCGCTTTGCACGAGGTGTAAAAGGTATTTCTACTGCTACAAAACCAGAACCTCGGCCAATAATTTTTTCTACCTCTACACGGGCGTCTTTTAGATTCACTCCCATAGCTTTAAGGACTTTAGGTCCAATTCCTGTTCCTTCACCAATAAGCCCTAGAAGTATTTGTTCCGTGCCAACAAAGTTATGTCCTAATCGTCTAGCCTCTTCTTGGGCTAGCATAATAACTTTAATGGCTTTTTCCGTAAAACGTTCAAACATTATCCGATCGTATAACGAAATTATCATTATCTTTGATAATTCTATAATAACATAAAACAGAATAATTTTTAAACTTCCAACCCCGACCTAAGTAGCGTTCTGGTTTATACTATTTAATTGGATATAATGTAATTTTCAATCATGGAATTTGACTCTCTACTAGATCTTGAGCTATTATTACTAATATCAAACATGCGCTCTTAGTTCAGTTGGTAGAACGTAGGTTTCCAAAACCTGATGTCGAGGGTTCAAGTCCTTCAGGGCGTGTTTATCCGAAATAATTTTTATTTATAATTAACTTGTAACGTTAGCATCATATAGTGCGGCAAAATTTATTGTAAAGTGCTATATTATTAGTGTAAGTTTATTAGGAGAGGTGGCTGAGTGGTCTAAAGCTTCAGATTGCTAATCTGATGTACGTTTTTAATGTACCGTGGGTTCGAATCCCATCCTCTCCTTTTTTTTCAGCAAACAAAACTGCTTTTGTGTCTAAATTTTGAGTTTAATAACCAGAGCTTAATAGGACAAGTATTTAATTAATTACCCACTTAAAAAAAATACTAAAGCTAAAAAGACGTGTTATACTTTTATAAGTTATTAATAAAAAAAAACTTTTAATAAAGAAATAAGATGGATATTCTAAGCCTAGGGTGGTCTTCGTTAATGGTTATGTTTAGCTTTTCTCTAGCATTAGTAGTTTGGGGCCGAAACGGATTCTAAAAATCCATTTAAAGAATTAAAAACATTAATTAAAGTAAAAATTTAAAAAACATGGTAGCTAAAGAAATATTTACTACTGCAGGTGTTATGTGGGCTTTAACTTTAACAGGTTTAAGTGTAGGTTTTGGTCTGCTTAAAATCCAAGGCGAGTAACTTGGTAATTTAAAAATTAATACATGACTTTATTAGAAAGTATTTGGTTTGTAATTACATTCTTAATTATTTCAGTCGTTTTACTAGTAGACCCTAAAAGTTCTGGTGCAGGTGGAGGAAGCAATCCTGTCCTTGGTGTTTTTTCGAGTCCGAGTTCTGGACAAAGTTTTATATATCGAGTAAGTGCTTTTCTTATCGTACTTTTTTATATACTAACAATTGTATTAAGTTATCTTGATTAAATTTAATGGATTAGACCATTTAATATTAAACAATAAACGAAAAGTGTTTGTAAATCTTCTCGTTTATTGTTTTTTTTTATGCAAAGAATGATATATTTGCTAATAAAACGTAGGCAACAAAGTCGCCTCCAAATGCTCCGATAAAGAAACCACTTGTGAAATCACGCCACCCTTTTGAAGATTCTAAACCTTGCAGTTTACCACCATCTTGGAATGACGCTAACCCATAAATCGTAAGACCTATTGTTAATATTAGCACTAATCCTAATGCAGCAAAGAATCCTATTAATAGAGCATTTTCTGAATTGCGTAATGGGCCTAAAATGTAAAAAGGACCAATTAAAAAATATCCGTGAGCCATACCTATTTCAAGACCTCTTAAAAGAGGGGATAAACCTTTTCTATAAATAGGTAAATTACCAAGATAAATTTTAGTTGCCGTTGAAGTTGTTACAGGTGTAGATAAATTTCCTACGAAAGGATCGTTATTATACGGCTTAACAAATTCGCTCATATACTAAATTTTCTGTAATGTTAGTTATTGTCTACTAATTTAATTATAGTCTTATTTATAGATAATCTATATTGTCTAATTGTTTTCGTACTAAACCGGTACTTTTTTTAAAGAGTAAGTTTACAGAGGAATGCTTTTTTACTTTGTTTAAAATCGGGATGACAGGATTTGAACCTGCGACACCCTGCTCCCAAGGCAGATGCGCTACCAAGCTGCGCTACATCCCGTTTCTTATATCTATAATAATATATTAAAATGAGTAAAAATTCAATAACTAATAAAACCTAGATCCAAGAATTATAATTTGGATCTAGGTTTTATCTGATATTTCAATTATGAAACACTAGTATGTTAGTATCTAACTGAATTTACCTGTTGTCGATGCGATAACAAATGGTGCGAAAGTAAAGATAAAACCAATAGTGAAGTGCGCTAAACCAACAAGACGTGCTTGAACGATTGATAGTGCAATTGGCTTGTCTTTCCAACGAACTAAGTTAGCAATAGGTGTACGCTCGTGAGCCCACACTAAAGTTTCAATAAGTTCTTGCCAGTAACCACGCCAAGAAATTAGGAACATGAAACCTGTTGCCCAGATTAGGTGTCCAAAAAGGAACATCCAAGCCCAAACAGCTTGTGCATTCATACCAAAAGCGTTATAACCGTTAATTAACGGTGATGAATTTAACCATAGGTAATCACGTAACCAACCCATAATGTAAGTTGACGATTCGTTAAATGCTGCAGCGTTTCCACCCCAAATAGTCATGTGTTTCCAGTGCCAGTAGAATGTTACCCAACTGATTGTGTTTAACATCCAGAACATTGCTAAATAGAAAGCATCCCAAGCTGAGATATCACAAGTACCACCTCGACCAGGACCATCACAAGGGAAACTGTAACCAAAATCTTTTTTATCTGGCATTAGTTTTGATCCACGTGCATCTAAAGCTCCTTTAACCAGGATTAAAGTAGTTGTATGAAGTCCTAAAGCAATAGCATGGTGTACTAAGAAGTCACCAGGCCCAATCGTTAAGAATAACGAGTTTTTACCACTGTTGATTGCTTCAATCCAGCCAGGCAACCAAATCTTACTACTTGCAACACTCGCAGCACTTGTTGATGAAGATAATAGAACATCAAATCCATAAACGGCTTTTCCTGATGCAGCTTGAATAAACTGAGCAAAAACAGGCTCAAATAAGATTTGCTTCTCTGGTGTACCAAAAGCTACACAAACATCATTATGAATGTATAGACCAAGAGTATGGAAACCTAAGAATAATGAAACCCAACTTAAGTGAGAAATAATTGCTTCCTTATGTTGTAGCATTCTAGCTAGAACGTTATCTTTGTTAACTTCTGGATCGTAATCACGAACAAAGAAAATTGCCCCGTGTGCGAAAGCACCAACCATTAGGAATCCAGCAATGTACTGGTGGTGTGTGTATAAAGCAGCTTGAGTTACATAATCCTTTGCCATAAAAGCGTAAGAAGGAAGAGCATACATGTGCTGTGCTACTAGTGATGTTGCAACTCCAATTGAAGCTAAAGCTAGTCCTAGTTGCATGTGTAAACTATCAGTAATAGTTTCAAACAGTCCTCGGTGACCAGCACCTAAACGACCTCTTGGTGGTACGTGAGCATCTAGGATCTCTTTCATACTGTGACCAAGACCCCAGTTTGTACGGTACATGTGGCCTGCAAAAATAAAGACAATTGCAATTGCTAAATGGTGGTGCGCAATATCCGTCAGCCACATAGATTGTGTCTGTGGATGGAAACCACCAAGGAAAGTTAGAATTGCAGTACCAGCACCTTCGGTTGTACCAAAGATATGCTTAGCAGTATCTGGATTCTCCGCATATATACCCCAATTTCCTGTAAAGAAAGGTGTTAAACCTTCAGGGTGTGGAAGTGTAGTTGTAAAGTTGTCCCAGCGAATATGTTGACCACGTGATTCAGGTATTGCTACGTGAACTAGGTGACCTGTCCAAGCTAGTGAACTTACCCCAAATAGACCAGATAAATGGTGGTTCAGTCTTGATTCGTTGTTTTTAAACCAAGCTAAACCTGGACGGAATTTAGGTTGTAGATGTAACCAACCTGCAAAAAGCAGTACTGTTGATAAACAAAGTAAACCTAATGCACCAAAATATAAATCAGTATTTGAGCGCATTCCGATAGTGTACCACCAGTGGTAAACACCAGAAGTAGCGATGTTTACTGGATAAGAAACACCACCTCTTGTAAATGCTTTGATCGCTGATTGACCAAAGTGGGGATCCCAAATTGCGTGAGCAATAGGTTTAACTTTTAGTGGGTTTAATACCCACTGTTGGAAGTTACCTTGCCATGCTACATGAAATAGGTTACCCGATGTCCATAAAAATATTATCGCCAGATGACCAAAATGTGAAGCAAAGATCTTTTGGTAAAGACTTTCTTCTGTCATTCCGTCATGGCTTTCAAGGTCATGAGCAGTTGCAATACCGTACCAGATTCTTCTAGTTGCGGGATCTTGTGCAAGTGCTTGACTAAACTTAGGAAATTTAGTAGCCATAAAAAATTATTAGTCTTTTTTTTAAATTAACCTACAGAGACGATTCTTGCTAAGAAGAATGACCATGTTGTACCAATACCACCTAAAAGGTAGTGTGCTAAACCAACAGCACGACCCTGAGTAATACTTAGTGCACGTGGTTGAATAGCAGGAGCTAATTTAAGCTTGTTGTGAGCCCATACAATTGATTCAATAAGTTCTTGCCAATAGCCACGACCACTAAATAGGAACATTAAACTGAACGCCCAAATAAAGTGGGCACCTAAGAAGATTAGACCGTAAGCTGAAGCAGCGGATCCGTAAGATTGAATTACTTGTGATGCTTGTGACCATAAGAAGTCACGTAACCAACCGTTAATTGTTAAGGCACTGTTAGCAAAGTTACCACCCGTAATGTGTGAAATCTTTCCAGCACTTGAAATAGTACCCCAAACATCTGATTGCATTTTCCAACTGAAGTGGAAAATTACTACAGAAATACAGTTGTACATCCAGAATAAGCCTAGGAAAACGTGATCCCAAGCAGATACTTGACAAGTACCTCCACGACCAGGACCATCACAAGGGAAACGGAAACCTAGATTTGCCTTATCTGGAATTAGACGTGAACTACGCGCAAATAGTGTACCTTTAAGTAAGATTAATACTGTTACGTGAATTGTAAACGCATGGATATGGTGAACCATGAAATCCGCTGTACCTAGAGATATTGGCATCATGGCAATTTTACCATTAATTGCAACAACATCACCACCAAAAGCATAACTTGAAGTTGCTAGTGCGTTTGGAGCTGTAGTACCAGGAGCTAATGTGTGAATAGATTGAATCCATTTAGCAAAAATGGGCTGTAGCTGGATAGCTTTATCAGAAAAAGCATCTTGTGGTCTCCCTAACGCACGCATTGTATCGTTATGAATATAAAGACCAAAACTGTGTGTTCCTAAGAAAATACAAACCCAATTTAAGTGTGAAATAATTGCATCACGGTGTCTTAAAACACGATCTAAAAGATTATTATACGATTGAACTGGGCTATAATCACGAACCATAAAAATTGATGCGTGTGCTCCAGCACCACTTACACAGAAACCACCAATCCACATGTGGTGCGTGAATAGTGAAAGTTGTGTTGCATAATCGATACCAATGTAGGGGTACGGTGGCATAGCATACATGTGGTGTGCCACAATAATACTAAGAGAACCCATCATTGCTAAGTTAATAGCTAGTTGAGCATGCCATGACGTAGTTAAGATCTCATAAAGACCTTTGTGACCTTCACCTGTTAATGGACCACTGTGCGCTTCTAGAATTTCTTTCATACTGTGACCAATACCCCAATTTGTGCGGTACATGTGACCTGCAAAAATGAATAGTACAGCAAGTGCTAAGTGGTGGTGAGCTGTGTCACTTAACCAAAGACTTCCTGTAATTGGGTTTAAACCACCTTTAAATGTAAGAAAATCTGAATATTCACTCCAGTTAAGCGTAAAGAAAGGTAATAGACCTTTCTTAAAACTAGGGTAAAGTTGACCCATAAGTTCTTGGTTGAAAAGAAGCTCATGTGGTAGTGGAATCTCTTGTGGAGCTACACCAGCATCAAGAAGCTTATTAACAGGTAAACTAATGTGAATTTGGTGTCCAGACCAAGATAAGCATCCTAAACCTAATAAACCTGCTAAGTGGTGGTTCATCATTGATTCTACATTTTGGAACCATTCTAATTTAGGTGCTGCTTTGTGGTAGTGGAACCAACCAGCAAAAACCATTGCTGCTGACATTAATAAACCACCCATGGCAGTCCAATAAAGTTCAGTTTCATTAGTAATACCTGAAGCACGCCACATTTGGAAGAATCCTGATGTAACTTGAACACCAGCGAAACCGCCACCAACGTCACCATTTAAAATTTCCTGTCCTACAACAGGCCATACTACTTGCATACTTTGTTTAATAGTCGTTGGACTACTTAACCATGCTGAGTAGTTTGAAAAACGCGCACCATGGAAGTACGCTTGACTTATCCATAAGAAAATAATTGCTAGTTGACCAAAGTGGGCACTAAAAATTTTTCTTGAAATATCTTCTAATGAATTTGTTTGGCTATCAAAGTCATGAGCATCGGCATGTAAGTTCCAAATCCAAGTTGTTGTCTTTGGTCCTTTTGCTAACGTTCTAGAGAAATGTCCAGGTTGTGCCCACTTCTCAAATGAAGTGGCTACTGGATTTTTATCTACAACAACTTTAACTTTTTTTGCCTCTAATTCTTTCGAGCTAACTTTCATTTTTACTCTCCTTTTATGAGACTTACAAATACGAAAACTTCAAATCGCCTTATTTATTAACAAAGTCTACTTAACACAAAACATAACAAACTTTAAAACTAGACTCTAAACGAAATGTAAAGATTTCTATTTACTATTGTACTTTAAAGATGATAACTTTATTGACCTTTTTAAGAATTTTTTTTAATTCTGAGTAAAGAACACTTTTTCCTACAAAAAAACTGAATGTAGGAAAAAATGCTCTTGTTTAAAGACTAGTAACTTACAAATTACATTGCTTTAGCAGCAGCAATTGCAGTTTTTAACGTCTCCTCGCTTTCAGGAGAAAGCTTCTTTTCACTCTTAATAGTAGGGAAAAGTGTAGACACAGAAGCCTTAATGTAACTTCTTAGTTTCGTAATAAAAGGCTTAACTTCTGAAACAGGTACATCATCAAGGTATCCGTTAATACCAGTGTAGATAATAGCTACTTGCTCTTCTACTGGGATAGGGGCGTTTTGAGCTTGCTTAAGCATCTCTCTTAAACGTTGACCACGAGACAGATAGTTTTGAGTAGCTTGGTCCAGATCTGATGCGAATTGTGAGAAAGCCTCTAATTCAGCAAATTGTGCTAGTTCAAGCTTAAGTTTACCAGCAACTTGCTTCATAGCTTTAATTTGTGCAGCAGAACCTACACGTGATACTGAAATACCTACGTTAATTGCTGGACGAATACCTGCGTTAAATAGATCACCTGATAAGAAGATCTGACCATCCGTAATACTAATAACGTTAGTTGGGATGTAAGCTGATACATCACCCGCTTGTGTTTCAATAATCGGAAGAGCTGTCATACTACCCCCACCAAGATCATCACTTAGTTTCGCTGCACGCTCTAATAGACGTGAGTGAAGATAGAATACATCACCAGGATATGCTTCACGTCCTGGTGGACGACGAAGAAGTAGTGACATTTCACGGTAAGCAGAAGCTTGCTTCGTTAAATCATCATAAATTACAAGTGTTGCTTGACCTTTGTACATGAAGTACTCAGCAAGTGCAGCTCCTGTATATGGGGCAATATATTGAAGTGTAGCTGGATCATCAGCATTCGCCGCTACTACGATAGTGTAGTCAGAAGCACCTCTTTCCTCAATAGATGTACATACAGCAGCTACTGATGAAGCTTTTTGTCCAACAGCAACATAAACACAAACAACATCTTCACCTTTTTGGTTTAGAATTGCATCGATTGCTACAGAAGTTTTTCCTGTTTGACGATCTCCAATGATTAGCTCACGTTGACCACGCCCGATTGGAATCATCGCGTCGATTGCAGTAATACCCGTTTGTACGGGCTCACAAACTGACTTTCTAGTAATAATACCAGGAGCCATTGATTCTACTAGTCTACTCTCTGAGCTAGCAATATCACCCTTACCATCGATTGGACGGGCTAGTGAATCTACTACACGGCCAAGGAATGCATCACCTACGGGAACTTGAGCAATTTTTCCAGTAGAACGAACCGAACTACCTTCTAAAATACCGATTCCTGTACCCATTAGAACAGCACCAACGTTATCGTTTTCTAGGTTTAGAGCAATACCGATAGTTTTATCATCAAATTCTAGTAACTCACCCGCCATAACCTGTTCAAGGCCATATACACGAGCAATACCATCTCCAATTTGAAGAACTGTACCTACGTTATCGATTTGAACTTCTTGATCGTAACTTTCAATCTGTTGACGAATAATATTACTAATTTCGTCAGGTCTAATGTTGATCATATTTCCGTCTACATTATTTTTTTATTAAAGAGTCGTTTATTTTAAAACTACTGAAATGAGGTTTAAAACCTTGGACAACTAAATTACAAATTAAGCTCCTAAAAGACTACTAATTTGTTTTAATTGACCACGAATACTTGTATCTATCATTTTTGAGCCAATTTCAATTGTAAATCCACCAATTAACTGAGGATCTACTTTTAATGCAAGCTTAATTTGCTTAGCACCTGTAATGACTTTTAACTTTTCTGCAATATCTTTTTGTTGACCCGCAGATAGTTGAATAGAAGAAGTAATTTTCGCTATTTCAATTGATTCTTGCTTGTATGACAGTTCTAAGAATTTCTGAGAAATACTTTCAAGAACTTGAATACGACCACGGTCAACAAGCAATAATAAAAATTTTAAAGTGCTACCACCAATTTGTTCGCCAAGAATATCTTTGACTACGTTTTTTTTCGCTGCTTTAGTGTTAAAGGATTTCCTAAGAAATTTCTTTAAATCACTAGAGTTTGCTAAGAATTGAGAAACGATATTCATATCATTTGTCGTTTCTTTTAATGAGTCGTTTGATTTAGCTAAATCGAGAAGTGCCTCAGCATATGGCTCCGCAACTTTACTTAAAACAATTGACATAATTTACTCGGCTAATTTAGAAATGTTTCTATCAATGATTTGTTGTTGTAAACTTGAAGTAAGTTTACCTTCTAACTGCATTGTAATTCGCTTTAAAGCTAAAGCAACAACATACTCTGAGATCTGTTTACGCACTCGTGCTTCAATTGTTCCAATTTGGGACTTTGCTGCAGCTGTTAAACGCTCAATTTCTGTTTTTCCATCATTTAAGATGGTACTTTTTACCTGCTTAGCAGTAACCTCAGCATCTTTTCCAATGGACTCGATTACCATTTGAGCTTGCGCTAATTGCGTTTCACTCTCTGTTAAACGTGTTGTAGCTTCTTGCAGCCTTTCTTCAGATTCTTGGATTGCACCAATGATTTTCTGTTGACGTTTAGAAAGGCTTTCAGATAAAGCTCCGCTCAGTAGGTAAAAAAGACCACCACCTAATATAAGAAGGTTTACTAAGTTCGCTTCAAAAATATCAGGATTAAAAGATACTCCTGCTTCAGAATTATTAGAAATTTGAATAGAAAAACTATTTAAAGTCTGATTTAATAAATCCATGTTTTTTTAAGAGTATTTAGAACTACTACTAAAATTAAAGAACAACTTCCTTACCTAATAGTTTTTCTTTTATAAGTTGGCTTAATTCATCTACTTGCGTTTCTAATTTCTGTAAAGCAAGAGACTTCTGCTCCTCTAGGTCTTTGTTAGTCCGCTCAATTAAGTTTGCTGCATCTTTACGTGCTTGAGCAATTTCTAAGGCAACAGTATCTTTTGCTTCCTTTTCAGACTCAGCCACAATAGTTTGTGCATTAACTCTAGCAGTCTTTAGCTGCTCGTCGTATTGTTTGTACAATTCGTCAGCTGTTAATAACTTTTCTGAAGCTTGTGTTAGATTTCCGCTTATGTAAGCTTCACGTTCATCTAAGACTTTTGATACTGGCTTGTAAAATACAAAAGTTAACGCAACTGTTAATAGAATGAACTGAATCGCCATTAATGGCAATGTTGCGTTAAAATCAAAAAGCCCACCAGCCCCTTCAGCCGCAGCCAACATTTGTGTTGCAGGCATTAAAAAATAATTCATTTAAATTACTATAGAATAATTTGTCTAGACTTAGGCAAAGCTAAGAGTGGTATTTATTTAAAAATAGCGCTTAGTTAAAAACTAAGCGCATTAAAGAAATTAACCAACAAATGGGTTAGCGAATAGTAGACAAAGTGCAACTACTAGACCATAAATTGTTAGTGACTCCATGAAAGCCAGAGATAAAAGAAGAGTACCACGAATTTTACCTTCTGCTTCTGGCTGACGAGCAAGACCTTCAACAGCTTGTGCAGCAGCACTACCTTGACCGATACCAGGACCGATAGCAGCTAGACCAATAGCTAAACCTGCAGCAATAACAGAAGCACCTGAGATGATAGGATTCATAAGAGATTTTTTTCTTTAAAAAGTTTTATAATTCGACGTTTATGAAATTAACAAATTTCTTCGTTTTTACCCTAACTAATATGGAATTAGACGTGCACAGAACGATTGTTAACTAAAAATGTTTTTACTCTACACATTCAGCAATATAAGCTGCTGAAAGTGTCGAAAATACTAGAGCCTGAACAGAACTAGCGAAGATCCCTAAAGCCATTACTGGAAGAGGGACAATTAATGGTACAAGTAAGCATAAAACTGATACCACAATTTCATCGGCTAGAATGTTTCCGAATAAACGGAAACTTAATGAAAGAGGCTTTGTAAAATCTTCTAAAATATTAATTGGTAGGAAGATTGGTGTTGGCGAAATGTAACGCGCAAAGAATCCTAGACCTTTTGCTTTAAAACCACCGTAAAAATAACTTATTGAAGTTAATAACGATAAAGCTACAGTAGTATTAATGTCATTTGTTGGAGCAGCTAACTCACCTTCCGGTAGTTTAATAAGCTTCCAAGGTACTAAAGCACCTAACCAGTTTGCAACGAAGATAAATAGAAAAAGTGTTCCGACATAAGGAACCCAAGGACGATACTCGTGCTCACCAAGTTGATCTTTAGCAATACCGGAAACGTATTCAAAAACTGCTTCGACGAAATTTTGCAGTCCTTTAGGAACTTGTTGCATGTTCGATGTACCAGCCAGTGATATTCCTAGAATAATAGCTATTACAAGCCATGTAACTAATAATACCTGTCCGTGTACAGCTAAACCTGCAATGTTCCAATATAAATGTTCACCTACTTCAACAGCAGCTAACGAAAAAAACATAGACAAATATATAACTCGACGTGAATAGTGCAAATTTTATTGTTTCCTATTATCTCTTATACCTAGATACCTCTAAGAGGTGCACTTAAAATTAAAATAAATTATTAGGAAAGGTATTTACAATGTGTAATTGAAACTAACATAAACTAAAAAAATTCTTTAAAATCTGAACATGAATAGTGTTTAATGGGTCAAAATGGACTTAATAACAGTAGAATATGTGACGGCCTACAAATTAAGACAACGGATTCTTTGATTCATCGGATAATGAGAGTTCACCCCCGAAGAAAACCTTAAGGTCTTATATATTGCATTGTTTTATTAAGCACTATGTAAGCTAAATTCTTATTTAGATTACATAGTGGTTTGATTTCTTAAATAAATTAAGAAGTTGCTTGTTTCCCCGTTATGATAGCGTCAGATAAAGTTGAAATTACTAACTTAATTGAACGCACCGCATCGTCATTTGCTGGGATTGGTATATCAACCATATTTGGATCACAGTTTGTATCTAAAATTGAAATGATTGTAATACCTAATTTTCGACATTCAGCAACTGCAGTACTTTCCCTTTTTGGATCAACAACAATTGCAATATCAGGTACTTGAGACATTTCTGTTAAACCACCAAGATTTTGTCGAAGCTTATCATGCTCACGACGTAATAAAGCAGCTTCTTTCTTTGGTAATCTATCAAATTCCCCATCAGCTTCTTTTTTATTTAAATCTTTTAGGTAACTAACTCTATTTTGAACTGTTGACCAATTTGTTAAAATACCACCTAACCAACGATGGTTAACGTAATATCCTCCACATCTTTGCGCTTCTTCTGCGATAATATTAGCTGCTTGTCTTTTTGTCCCAATAAAAAGAAATTGTTTACCTTCTTTTGCAGCTTTTTGGACATAATTGTAAGCATGTGTTAATAGTCTGGCCGTTTGTACAAGATCAATTACATGTATACCATTTTGTTCCGTATAAATATATGGAAACATTTTCGGATTCCAACGGCTTGATTGGTGACCGAAGTGCACTCCGGCGTCTAATAATTCTCCTAGTGTAACTAATGTCATGAGTATTTTCTATTTTGGGCTAAGTAACAAAAAAGTAAATTTTTAAAAAATTTAAATTTTACGCGAGTAGAATTCTATTACGAAAAGTTCATTTAATTTTAAAGCAATCCATTCACGGTCAATAATACCTAAAACTTTTGCTGTTAATGATTTCTTATCAAATTCTAAATTTTGTGGAACATTTGATAGTGCAGGTAATTCGAGATTTTTTGTTACAAGTTGTTTTGATTGCGTTGCATCTTTTATACCTATAACATCTCCAGGTTGACACTGATAACTTGGAATAGAAACACAAGCATTATTTATTGTAATATGCTTGTGACCTACAAGTTGTCTCGCTGCTGCAATAGTTGGTGCCATACCTAAACGAAAAACTATGTTATCTAGTCTCATTTCCAGCAACTGTAAAAGAACATTACCTGTTGCACCTTTAATTTTTTTAGCTTGTCTTATGTAATTCATAAGTTGCTTTTCGCTTAATCCATAGTTAAAGCGTAATTTTTGTTTTTCCTCTAAACGTAACGCATATTGCGTTAGCTTTTTTTGTGTCGCTCCATGCTGACCTGGACGTTGTGTTAGTTTACCCTTTTTACTTGTTAATCCGGGCAAATCTCCTAATCTTCTTGTGATTCTTAATTTTGCACCCGTGTATCGAGCCATAAAATTTATTATCTTTAGATTTTATAAAAGTATACAAGTTTAGATTACTATAATTTTTAACAAAAATCAAAGTTTAAGCCTTGTTAGTCAATTCTAGATTTCAACACGAAAGTTTTTAATTTATTATCTCGAGAAGGTCTAATTAAAAGGCTTGTTGAGGCCTCTTTACTCACTTTTTTTAGGTTTTCAAAACAATTAAAACCTGTACCTGCAGGTATTAAGCGCCCAATAATTACATTTTCTTTTAATCCATTTAACCAGTCTTTTTTCCCTTCAATTGCAGCTTCAGTTAGAACACGTGTAGTTTCTTGAAAACTTGCCGCTGAAATAAAACTATCACTATTTAAAGAGGCCTTTGTTAAACCTAAAAGCATTGGTCGGTAAATTGGAGGTTCCTCATTAGCTGATAGCGTTGCTCTTGTGATCATTTCTGCTTGGTTAATATCAAGTATTTCACCTGGTAGCAAAGTTGTATCCCCTCCATAAGATACACGTACTTTTGAAGTCATCTGTTTTACAATAATTTCAATATGTTTATCTGCAATTTGTACTCCTTGTGAAAAATAAGTACGTTGTACTTCATTGACTAGGAAAAGTTGAAGGTATTTAAAACTTGTTTTACATGCTATATGAACTGGATACCTTAATTGATAATAGTTAAATAATGTTTCTAATTTATCATGTGGACTAATGGGACCATCTGTTAAAGGCTCTAAAAAATTTATGTATTTACCGTTAGTAAAATTCACTCTGGTATTTGATTGAATATCAACAGATAAGACTTCTCCACTAGGTATTGTAATTTCAATTTTTGCATCATTACGGACAGCCTTACCTTCATGTGGTGCTAATATACAGCCATTTTTAATTTTTCTAGCCTCAAGAATTTCTTCAACTTTTGGAAGACCTTGAACAATGTCAACTGTTTTTAATTTGTCATATACAAGAGTAGCTAGTAAATCAGATTTCTCAACTAACGAATTTACAGTAGCCCGTAATACGGTTCCTTCTGACACTAAATATGGACGTCCAACCCTGATGGATAAAACTCCATCACCAGTAGAGTAAACTTGACCTGCGTATTTAGCCCGTGTTTTATTAGTTAAAAAAGTCCCTATCCTAACAAGATCTCCCTTTTTAACGAGAAGGGTTTCAGAGTCTTTGTGATAATAACATTTCTTAATGTCATTATCAGTTAAGATTAAAATCTCAATATTAGTTTTAGTTTTATTAACAGCAACTAATGTTCCTCCTACTCTTGTTATCATATCCACTTTTGCAATAGCCGTATTTTTTTCTACATACTGATTATTGCAAACTAGATGTTTTAAAGAAATCTTATTTTCTATTCTGGAGTCTTTAATAAAAGCTTCTGTTGTTGAGATGCTTTCATATAAAGTTACCTTTAGTTTATATTGCGTATCTTCGGTTAATTTATTGTGGGGAAGGTATTCAATTTGTGCTTTTAAAGTATTACAATCGTTCTTTATATCCAAAACAAGAAAAGTTTGAAGTAAATTAATACCCTCACAATTAGACTTAACTTTTTCTCCATCTTTATAAAAGATTCTTTTTACTGTTCGAAAAGCAACACCCCTGTAGTTTTCATTAGGAAAGAAACGATGTTTCATTACGAACCCTTTGTACTCAGGAACTTTGTACTTCTTAACAGGGCGTATAAGAATATATTCTATTCCGTAAAAATTGACGAATTCTAAATAAGAAAGTTTTTGTATAACAATACTATTGTTACCCTGCGTTAAAAAATTAATTTCTCCAGGTTCAACAAAGCGGTTTATTCGTTCAAATGATGGTAAATTTTTATCAGTAATCTGGTACAGTTCCCCTGGTTTGATTGTTACTTCAGAATTGAATTCATTTACTTGAACAATTCCATTAATATTAGAATTCACATAGGGTAGTATTGTTGTACCCTTCTTTACGTACTGGCCATCTTTAACAAATAAATTTTTAATACCATTAGAAGGTAAATTATGTGTTTCTTCAGGAATCCAATATAAGGAACCAGTGAAAATATTTTTTGTATTACGTCTTTTTTTATTATCTAAATTACTTGTCGAATAGTAAATAATTCCACCAGTTTCTGTTTTGTATGAATCATCGATTAAGGTTGCTATAGTTTGACCATGTTTTAATAAATCATGTTCTTTAATACATAATTGAAACTGTTTTTTTGTTGTTGGAGTAATTAATTCTAAGTGATCTACTTTCTTAGTGCTTGATGCTGCCATAACGACAGCATTTTCCAAAATCATTGAAGAATTTATAATTTTTATCTCACCATTTTTACCAATATTATCAAAATTAACAATACCAGGGTAATTATTAATTAATGTTTGGCTAGAGATTGTTTCGTTAGGGAAAAATTTTTGCCCAATATTGATACGTAAATTGGAAGAACCTTGAAGAACGTATCGGTTTCCGTGTAAAACCCACATTAATCCTGTCGTTTTACTAATTTTTTTTATTGCACCATCACCATCAATACTTTCCTCTACTTTAATATTTTGCAAGAATACTGATCCTGCGACTTCAGTATAAATGTCCTTTCTTTCCTCTTCTAAGATAAGGTTTGTATCTTTTTTTATTTCCGCTACAACTTGGTTACGGTAAACTTGTTGACCATTACTTATTAGTAATAAAGCATTACCTGGTAAAGCTAAACAACATTTAGTTTGGTTTATATCTTCTATAACTAATGTTAAATTCTCTGTTAAATTAAAACCTTTTTCCCCGTGAATAGTTCTCACTATTGTTGTAGGCGTATTTAAATCATATTTTACAGTTCCAGAAAAAGGGGCACGAATTTGTTGTGTTACATCACCTGAGAATACACCCCCTGTATGAAAGGTACGCATAGTTAATTGTGTACCAGGTTCACCAATTGATTGTGCCGCTAAGATGCCTACGGCCTCTCCTAAATCAATAATTTTGGAATAAGATAAATGCCAGCCATAACATTTGCGACAAACAGATCTTACTGCGTCACAAGTTAGGGGTGAACGTACTTCAACATCCTCTAAACTCTGTTCAATAATACTTGTTATGACTTTATTGTCAATTTCAGTATCGATCGGCCAAACTTCGCCTGTTCTAGAATTTTTAAGTGGTTTAATTAATAATCTTCCAATAAGCCGATCCTTTAAAGACGAATTAGTTTTATACCTTTTAAAAAGATCCTCTAGAGATAACCCATCTCTTGTTAAACAATCTTCCTCTCTGACAATTATATCTTGCGCTACATCTACTAAACGTCTTGTTAAATAACCAGAATCTGCTGTTCTTAATGCAGTATCAACCAATCCTTTTCGCGCACCATAGGATGAAATAATATATTCCGTAACTTTAAGCCCTTCACGAAAATTACTTTTAATTGGTAAGTCGATAATTTGTCCCTGTGGGTCGGCCATTAATCCACGCATACCAACTAATTGACGCACCTGAGATATATTTCCACGTGCTCCAGAAAACGCCATTATATAAAGTGGATTAAGCGGGTCACTTTCTCTAAAGTATGTAAGAACCTCATCTTTTAAGGAATTATTTGCGTTGTTCCAAATATCAATAACTTTTTGAAAACGTTCAACAGTTGTAATGTTTCCACTCTTAAAATTCTGTTCAGTAAGATCAACTTCATTTGTCGTCATACCAATCAAAGTTCTCTTTACATAAGGAACTCTTAGGTCTTCTACGCTTAATGAAATACCAGAAGTTGTTGCATAATGAAAAGTTAAATTTTTAACCTTGTCAGCAATTAGTGAAGATTTTATTACTCCATAGTTGTGAAAGGTAAGCTGCATCAACTTTTGCAATTTCTTTTTGTTTATAACTTCATTCTGAAATGAGAATTTAGTAGCCATTTCTTTTTTCATTTTTTGCTTTTAGGGTAAATTTATTCAAATGCATTGTTTAAAAGAATACGCCCTGGGGTTGTTTTTATGAATTTTGTTGTTGTCCTTCCACTAAGATCTTTTTTTAATTGGACTTCATTTGAAGAGTAAATAATCCGATCATGTAATTCCGTTTTAGCAAAGTTCTCAATGTTAAGCGTTGTTTCTTTAATTTCTTCTGAACGTACCCAAACAAAAGTATGCAAACTAATTAAAGATTGGTTATAGGCATTGAGAACGTCTTCAAAGCTATAAAAGTAGTTATCCTTTGAAGTTTGTTGAGTAGGGTTATTTGCTGTTAGGTAGTAGCATCCCAATACCATATCTTGGCTTGGTGTGAGGATAGGATCACCTGTTGCTGGAGATAAAAAATTATTTGGTGCTAACATTAACATCCGTGCTTCACTTTGCGCTTCTAAACAAAGAGGAATATGAACGGCCATTTGGTCACCGTCGAAATCTGCATTAAAGGCAGGACAAACTAAGGGGTGAAGTTTAATAGCTCGACCTTCAACTAGTATAGGCTCAAATGACTGAATGCCTAAACGATGTAACGTAGGCGCCCTATTTAATAATATTGGATGGCCAGACATTACTTGATCTAAAATTTCCCATGCAAGAAGTTCATTACTTTGAATAATATTTTTTGCGGCCTTTATATTGTTTACTAACCCTTCATATATTAAACGATGTATAACAAAAGGTTGAAATAATTCAATAGCCATTTCACGAGGTAACCCACATTGATTCAATTTTAATTCAGGACCTACAATAATTACGGAACGACCAGAATAATCAACCCGTTTCCCTAACAGATTTTGCCTAAACCTTCCTTGTTTACCTTCAATAATATCTGATAAGGATTTTAAAGGTCTATTATTTAAACCAAAAACGGCTCGCCCTCTTTTACCATTATCTATAAGTGCATCGACAGCTTCTTGCAGCATCCGTTTTTCATTCCGTATAATTAATTCTGGGGCTAAAATTTCTTGCAGTCGAGCTAAACGGTTGTTACGGTTAATAACGCGACGATATAAATCATTTAGGTCAGAGGTAGCAAAACGTCCACCATCAAGTTGTACCATGGGTCTCAGATCAGGTGGTAATACAGGTATTATGTCTAAAACCATCCAAGACGGCTCAGAACCAGATGCTATAAATTGATCAATAACTCTTAGACGTTTAATTAATTTTTCGCGATCAGGATCTTTTGCAGAAGGTATTAATAACCTTAATTCTTTAGATTCAGTTTTTAAGTCCATATTAGTAAGAAGCGTTTTAATTGCTTCTGCACCAATACCAACTTCAACATCAGCGGTATCCGTTTTATTTGCATCAAAAACTTGCCAATCCGTTTCTATTAAAAGTTGCTTATAATAAAGTTCCCCACTCTTACCAGGATTTACTACAACATAAGAATTAAAATAAACAATTTGTTCTAATTCTTTTAACGAGAGGTTTAAAATTAAAGCTATTTTACTTGGCCTACCTTTAACATACCAAACATGAGTTACAGGCGAAGCAAGCTCAACAAAACCCATGCGGTGACGGCGTACATTTGATTCTATTACTTCTACACCACACCGCTCACAGACAATGCCTTTATAACGAACACGCTTATATTTTCCACAATGGCATTCCCAATCATTAACGGGACCAAAGATGCGTTCACAAAATAAGCCACCCATTTCTGGTTTTAGCGTTCGATAATTTATGGTTTCCGGTTTTGTTACTTCACCAACACTTTGACCACTTGGTAAAATTCTTTCTCCCCAGCTTCTTATTCGTAATGGTGAAGCCAAATTTATTTTTACATAATCGAACGATCTTTCTGTTTGTAACATACCAATAAAGTAAGATTAAAGGTTTATAGTGACTAGTGAATAAGGTTCTCCTTTTTTCCCAAATGGTCGCTAACCGTTTTTAAAAACTCTTCTAGTTTAAGCTTGAACGTTAAAATTATTTTGACTTAAATTTAGTCCTGGAAGCGAAGTTTTATATAATTGATTTTCATTAATCCCTTGATTTTCATTCATTAAATTAATTTCATATTCATTTAGTTTATTATCTTTGTCTAAGTCTAATTTATATGTCGCAACGTCTAAACATAAAGCTTGTAATTCACGCATTAAGACTTTAAAGGATTCGGGAATCCCTGGACGTGGAATAGGTAAGCCTTTAACAATAGCGTTTAAAGTATCATTTCGTCCTTGCATATCATCCGATTTTATCGTTAAAAGTTCTTGCAATGTATATGCAGCACCAAAAGCTTCAAGTGCCCAAACTTCCATCTCGCCTAACCTTTGCCCCCCTTGTTGAGCTCGACCACCTAGTGGTTGTTGCGTAACTAATGAATAAGGACCTGTAGAACGAGCGTGTATTTTATCATCAACTAAATGAACAAGTTTTAACATATAAGCTCGTCCCACAGTTACCGGATTTTCAAAATTACTCCCATTTCTACCATCCCGTAGCACCATTTTTCCTGGGTGTTGTGTTGAAAATACCCAGCTATCGAAATGTGAAGCTTCTTTTAATTTTTTATTTACTAATGCGCGTGAAGCTTCAGCTCCATACATTTCATCAAACGGAACAACCTTAAAGCGGACGTTTAAATTTTCTGCCGCAAACCCAAGAAGACATTCAAAAATTTGTCCTACATTCATTCGCGAGGGTACTCCTAATGGATTTAATATCATATCTACAGGAGTACCATCAGGAAGATATGGCATGTCTTGTCGTGGTAATATTTTTGAAATAATACCTTTGTTACCATGTCGCCCCGCCATCTTATCCCCAATTTGAATTCTACGTGTTTGGGCAATATAAACTTTTAATACCTCATTAGTACCTGGAGGTAAATCATCACGATTACTTCGTGAAAATATTTTGACATCCAGTACTCTTCCACATGTTCCATGCGGCAATTTTAACGAGGTATTTCTAACATCTCTTGATTTTTCTCCAAAAATTGCTCTCAATAGTTTTCCTTCCGGAGGGTAATCGGATTCCCCTTTTGGTGTTAACTTACCAACCAATGTGTCACCAGAATCAACCCAAGTACCAATCTTAATAATCCCATTTTTATCTAAATTACGTATCGAGTGTTCACTTACATTGGGTCGATCACGTGTAATCTCTTCTACCCCAAGTTTTGTTTGACGGACTTCAATTTCAAATTTTTCTATATGGAGGGAAGTATATAAATCATCATAGATTAATCGTTCACTTATAACAAAAGCATCTTCATAGTTATAACCTTCCCAAGGCATATAAGCAATTACAATATTCTGACCAACTGACAATTCTCCTCCTTCAGTTGAGGCTCCATCAGCAATAATTTGTCCGATGGTAACTTTTTCATTAATACTAACAATCGGTCTTTGGTTAATACATGTATCTTGGTTTGAACGTTGATATTTCGTTAAAGTATAAGTAAAAACCGTGCGCGCTTTATCCTTAATAACAATATTCCCCTCAGTAATTTGCACTACTTTTCCACAACAGGCACTTAATACAGTCATTCCCGAATCACGCGCTGTTTGTCCTTCTAACCCTGTGCCAACTAAAGGAGCTTCAGGATATATTAATGGAACTGATTGCCGTTGCATGTTAGAACCCATTAAAGCTCGGTTTGCATCATCATGTTCTAAAAAGGGAATTAATGAAGTGGCTAATGAAACCACCTGAATAGGAGATACTGCAATATAATCAACTTCTGTTGAAGGGACATTTATTAGTGTCTGACGATAGCGGACAGGAATCGTATTACTTTGTATAAAGCCATCCTGATTAATTTCTAAGTCTCCGGCAGCTAGACGGTACTTATCTTCAGACGTAGCATCTAAATATAACGGAAAAGATGTTTGTAGAACTCTACCATTTTCAACCTTATAAAAAGGGGTTTCAATAAAACCATAAGAATTTACGCGGCCATAAGTTGAAAGCGAACCAATTAAACCAGCATTCGGTCCTTCAGGGGTTTCGATAGGGCAAATTCGTCCATATTGGCTTGGGTGGATATCACGAACTGCAAATCCTGCGCGATCACGTGTTATACCCCCAGGTCCTAAAACGGACAACCTCCGTTTATGTGTTAATTCTGCTAATGGATTAGTTTGATCCATAAATTGGGAAAGTGGGTTAGAACCGAAGAATTCTCTAATGGAAGAGACTAAAGGTTTTGGGTTAACTAAAACGTTAACGCGCAAATATGTTTGTTCACAAATTACCATTCTTTCTTGAGCAATCCTTTCAAGGCGGCTTAAACCAATTCGAATTTGATTCTGTAAAAGTTCACCTACAGATCTTATTCGTCTATTACCTAAATGATCAATATCATCTTCAGCTGTAGGAGCAAGACGGAACTTAATTAACTCATTAATAATAGAAATAACATCTTTCGAGGTTAAGATATGTATATTATTTTCAATATCTAAATTTAAGCGTTTGTTAATTTTATAGCGCCCCACATATCCCAGGTCATAACGCTTTGGATCAAAAAATCGGGAGTATAGTATTTGTTGCCCTGCTTTCACCGTCGCGGGCTCACCTGGCTTTAACTTATTGTAAATTTCTAAAAAAGTATCCTCTATTGAAATAGACTCGTACTCTTGAAAGGTCTTTCTAAAGTAATCGGGATTTTCTAGCTTATTAAAAATTTCATCATCCTCTAAACCAACAGCTTTTAAGAATATATAAGCTGAAAGTTTTTTTGCTTTATCAACCTTAACATGTATTACATCATCTTTATCCATTTCAAATTTTACCCATGTTCCTCGATTTGAAATTAGACTCGCAGTGTAGTAACGAAAGTTCTGTTTATCGGTTTCTGTTTTATAATAAACTCCAGGACTTCTGACAATTTGATTAATAATAATCCTCTCAATCCCGTTTACTAAAAAAGTCCCCTCATTTGTCATTAGTGGTATATCACAAAGAAGTACTTCATTTTCTGTTGTATCGTGCGAATTATTTAAGTATACAAGTTGGGCAAGTGTATATACTCGAACGCTATAGGATGTATCGCGACGTCGGGCTTCAGCTAAATTATATTTAGGTTGGCGGATTTTATAATGTTTAGCAGATAAATTTAATTCTAATTCATCAAGATAATCCCGTATTGCTGAAAAACTCTCTAATTCTTGAAGAAAGCCTAATTCAAGAAACCAACAAAAACTGATACGTTGTGTTTCTAATAAGTTTGGTAAAAGGTATTTATATATCTCTTTCTTTAAGAAAACCATTTATGATTTTATATTTCAGGTATTAATAGGCAAAATGGAAGAATTACTATAAATAATGTTTTACTTATTTAAAATCAATAAATATTATTAGATTCAATTCAATGGTTCAAATTATGCTTTTTTCATTTATGAAAAAAAAATATTACAGGTTTTAAACTTTATAACCGCTTCCACGAACAGTTATGATTAAATCAGGGTGGGTCGGATCCTTTTCTATTTTGGAACGAAGTCGCGCTATGTGGACATCGACAATTCTTGTATCAACGAAACGTTGTGGAGTATAACCCCAAACATTATCCATAATAACCTGCCTTGATAAGGCATTTCCAGCATTCTCTACTAGTAGCTCTAAGAGATTAAACTCAATTACTGTAAGCTTTAGGTTTACCTCATTTTTAAAGGCTTGCCTGATATTAATATTAAGAAGCAAATTTCCGTATTGAATAATGCTATGTGTTTTATGTATATTATTTGGAATTCTTAAATTAGATCTTCTCAAAGCTGAGTGAATCCGTAGTTTAAGTTCTTTTAAGGAGAAAGGTTTTGTAACATAATCATCAGCACCTAAATTAAAACCTCTAACTTTTTCAGATATTCCACTTGCTGCGGATACCATAATTATTGGAGTTTGTGATTTTTCTCTAATCTGACGACAAACTTCATAACCGTCCAATCTAGGTAACATAGTATCAAGAACAACAAGATTTGGCTGTTCTTTCTTAAAGTTTAATATGGCCTCGTTTCCATCCGATGCTAAGAAAACAGTATAACCAATACTTGTTAAACTTCTTTCTAAAGCTTGCCGAACATTGGCTTCACTATCAACAACTAGTATCTTTCCAGTATAAAATTCCAATCTGTCTGCTCCAAATTGGGACAAAGTAAATTTTTTAGAAGTGGGCAAAAATATAGAATAAAAAAATTTCTTTAAAAGGTAACAAATAATAAAATAGTATGGTACTATTATAAAGTAATACTGAAAATTTAGAAAGTCGGCGGGCGTAGCCAAGTGGTTAAGGCACTGGGTTGTGATTCCAGCATTCGCGGGTTCGATTCCCGTCGTTCGCCCTCAAAAGAAAACTTACTCAGTTTCTAGGAAAACGTTTAAATATTTAGCGATAGTTATTGCTTCATCTTCAATTTTATTTAAAGCAACTGGTTGTTCAATGCCTGTTAAAGGAATTTCTCGACTATCCGTTAGACATAGCAATAGTTGGCGCTTTGGATTCAGACCCTCTTTGATGCGCATTTTAATAGATCGAACTTCTTCAAAAGGAAAAGTGAATGTAAGTTCTCGGTTTTTACCAGGGAATCCTCTACGATAAAGAGTAACCTCTTGTGAGATTCGGTTATATTCATTATAACCAGAACCAACGTTCCACAAAATTGTTAAAATTAAAAAAATTCCTAAAATCGATCCGACAGTCCCATAGAATACAAGGACTATACCTTGCGGGATAAAAGATATTTCGCTAGAATCTGAAAAAATTAATAAATTAACTTTAAAAAAACTAGATAAACCTGTTAGAAAAAAACCGAGACCACCTAAGCTTACTGATATAGCCCAAAAAATATTACTCAAACGTCTCGAACCATCAAAGTAAGATTTAAGAACCGAATTTTCTTCTATATAACTCATTAAAAATAGGTTTGTTTAATATTAATTAATATTTCTACAGATTGTTCTTTAGTTACATCTGTAGAAATTAAATTGAAGCTAGATTAGCCTAATTGTTTTTAAACCAAAGTAAAGCCCTGCAGCTAAACTAAACATTAGTGTCATTAATAAGATGTAACCAATAAGGGTGCTCATAGAATACTGTACTTTATATTTATATAAACATGGTATTATTTTACCATACCGGAATAGAAATTATCTTCCTCTTTCTTTTTATACCTAGGATATTTAAAGAACGTTGTTATTTTTTTAACCCCTCAATTATTCCACGCCAAACTAATCCAATGAATTGCCCAACAACATTTGTTAATGTAAAGCGTAAACCTTTTGTTAAAAAATAGATTGTTTCATCTACTCGACTTATTAAAAAATCACTTAATTCAACTAATGATATTGTTAACAAGGACAATTTTGTAAGCGAAGAAAGTTGATTTGACCTATTCGCATATATGGTTCGGGAATCTATTCCACCAGCTCTTAAAATGTATATTCTGTATCGACTGTTATATAGGTCTGTTGGTTTTGTAATAAGTATTCGTATACGTAATTGCCAAATTAAATTATTTTTAAATCGTTCAAAATTTCTCAATGATAAAAATTTTGCCCGATATAAAGTTTGCCGGAAAGCATATAAAAAAGAAAAATTTACAACAGAAAAAAATATAATACAATTTGCAATTTCTATAATGAGATTGTCGATTAAGGCTTCCAAAAAACTTTCAGAAACATAAGTATAAATTGGATAATAGATTTTTTTAAATTGCGCTGCTTGTGGATCAAGTAATGCGTAAAAGGGTACTTGAAATAGTACGTTAAGGTCTTTTAGTAAATGTTTTGTATACAAAGAACGCTCTAATCTTTTAGTGTTGATTTTTAGACAACAGCCATATTGCTTTGCTAGAAATTCCTCACAAGTTACTTTTACTAAATTCAAAAAAAGCGCTTCCCCGTTTACTTGCATATAATAGCTAGGATTGGGCTGTTCAAATAACCCAGAGTAAAGCTTTTCTAGATTTTGACTACTAATATAAAGTAGATCTTTTTTCGTCTCCTCTTTTAAAAGATCAATATCTAATAAAAGTTGATTATCTTTCTTATTACTAAAATTTATTTTATAAAAAATTCTAGTGAATATATTAGCGTTTAAAGTCTTTAAAACAGTTATCGGCCTTTTCCTATTATTAATCAAATTGAGTATTATTAAATGTTAATCGATTAAAAAGGCTCTTATTACCAAGTAAAACTAAGTAAGTTACTTAGTTCTACTTGAGAGCTAGAGCTTTAATATGGAGATAAAGATAGTGTATCTGGCATATAACGTTGGATCTCAATTATAAAACCTGCTGTAAAGCTTAGCCAAATAGTTGATATTACTGGAGCTGTAGATAGATACTTCAGAAAATTCTTGTCCATAAATAAATAATAACTTTAAGTAAGTAAATAAATTAACGTGGAGAGACTGTTACTTCGTTACTTGGAACAAGTAACTCACCTGACACTAGTTCTTTCCAAGCAGCTAAAGGCCAAAGGAAACTTGCTGACATCATACCAATAGCAACTGGTACGTTAATGATAATTTCGTTTTCATTTGGTTTATCAGTTTTTTTCGTGTATTGTAAATAACTACGCCCAGCCCAGCCAATATAACCAGCAATGTATAAGAAACCAATACCTGGAACAACAAATTCACCAGCATGGCTTGGTCTACCATCTGCAATTAAATGTGGTAAACCATCGGCACCACATAATAAACCTTGCTTTCCATATTTATCGAAACGATTTTTTGTTCTTTGGATTTGTTCTTGTAATGCTAAATATGATGGTGTACCTTCTTCGTAATTTTCTAGGCGTCCACTTAATTTCTTAACGCTACCATCAAGTCTACGTTTAAAAACAGCGGAATCTTTACAAGGTACTAAACCACTTACATCTGCCGATGCTAAATTTGGTGTGCCTAAAAAAGTTGTGAATGCTACAACAAACAGGAACCAGTTCTTCATATAAAAAATATAATTTTTTCTACTATTATTAATAAAATCTCTAAGTATAATTATATCGATAAATAAAGAATATTTCATTTAATCTGCAATATTTTACCGATCCTAAGGTAATACTTTTTCGGCTCGTTTCAAAATTTTTCTAAATTCTTGTTGGAAGAATAAAACAGCCCGATTAGATTTACCCCCTACAACTATCTTTGCTCTTGTTTCAAGTAACCAAATTTGTGAATACGTAAAGAAACTTACATAGATACTTAACATTAATAGCAGAAAGGCTAAATAAACGGTCTGAATACCTGGATCTGACTTAATTTGAAGACCGGTACTTGTCAGAAACTCTATAAATTGTACAGAGACATTATTCTCAATAGTAACTGAATTACCAATTAAAGATTCCCCTAATAAAATACCTTTTGAATCATAAATACTAATCTTACCTTTTAAATCATTTACTAATATTGAAATTTTTTTATCATTATTTTTATCGATAGTTAGAGAACCAAACCAAAATTTTCGCCCGCCTTTAGTTATCTTTTTAAGAGGTAATTGAAAAACTTCTTGCGTTGGTAAGCGTAATTTCATGCCTACAATATCCCAATCCGTTTGATAAAAAACTATATCGTTGAATATCAAAGGTTCATTTACAAAAATAGTTTTACGTTTAATTTCTTTTCCATCTTCCGATAACAAAGATAGATCTGAATAAAACTGGTCTGTTTTTAAGTCTTTCGTATATGTAATCCAAAAGTCATTAACCCGGAATGACGTCTTTTGTGGAATATAACTAAAATTACCAAATTTTGTTAAATTTTGGATATGTGATATTTCTCCTCGTGGAACAATTTCTTGAGCAGTAAAACCGCTAAAGGAACCTAATGTCGACCCTACCAATAAAAAAACAATGCTTGCATGAACAATTGCAGGTGCTACACGGCCTAATAATCCAGAATAGGCGTAACCTTTTTTTTGTTGCCGAAAAAAATGATACCTATTATCATTACATTGATATGCTAACGTATTAAAAAGCCCGTTATTAATACTTTCGCTAATATTAAGCTTTTTAACCCGTTCGGGCCTATTATAAAATTTCCAAAGTTTGAACGTTTTAATCGAAGGTATTTGGGTTGTAAAAGTACAGGCTATAAGCGAACTTGCGAATAATAATAACAGTACTAAAAACCACCAAGCAGTGTAAATTTGGTCTAAATTTAAAAATGTTATGATTTTCCATGTTAAAAATCCAAACATTGGGTTATTCTCTGGATAATTTTCCTTGTAAAAACTTAAGCTTTGATCTTGTTCGATGATTGTTCCTATGGCGATAATAATTCCAATAATAAATAAAAAGCTTATTGCCAATTGTAGATTTGCTAATTTTTTAGCTACTTTCGTTATGTAATTATTCCCCATAAAAATTTACTACTTGTCAAAAAGTACTCTATAAACTATTATTGACTTAGAGGTGTGAAAAAGCAACTTATTCTTAATATGCCGGGATAGCTCAGTTGGTAGAGCAGTGGATTGAAAATCCTCGTGTCTCCAGTTCAAATCTGGATCCTGGCATTAAAACTATTAATATCTCACATAATATACTTCCCAAAATTCAGAATAAGTCACGTTTTAGTTTTTTCCTTTTAAAGGATAACATTATTAAAACCTTAAATGGTGTATAAAGGCTTTTTATTTTTACTAAAAATAAAGTAGTCTAGTGCCCATAAATTTGTAAAACTTATTGTTAACGAATAACTAGGTAAAATACATTCAGCCCGGAATATCTTAGCCAGCCCTAACAACAGTAATTTGTTAGTAGAATAGCCAAAAAATCTAAGAATACAGGGACAATGGAGAATATAAAATAACGTAATTAAGAGGCCTGATTAATTATAAATACTTGTTACGTAGAAATGCTTTTCAAACCAGACCAAAATAAATATTAGTTATAATTATATATCAAATAAATAAAGTAGGCAATGCTTTGCCGGTGTTCGTGATATCTTATTTTATAAGAAAAAGGAATAATAAGTATTTTATTTTGCTTGTTATATTTTAAAAGTTTTTTGACTTTATAAAAATATAAAACCCAGCAATCGTTTAGCATAACTTTAAAACAAGAGGTTTTCATGTCTCAAGCTGTAGAATCACGTACTCGAATCAAAAGTGAACGTTACGAATCAGGTGTAATCCCTTACGCAAAAATGGGTTACTGGGATCCAGATTACGTAATTAAGGAAACAGATATCCTAGCTCTATTCCGTTGTACTCCACAACCTGGAGTAGACCCTGTAGAAGCAGCAGCAGCACTAGCTGGTGAGTCTTCTACAGCTACATGGACTGTTGTATGGACAGATCTACTAACTGCATGTGATCTATACCGTGCAAAGGCGTACCGTGTTGACCCTGTACCAAGTGCAGCTGATACTTACTTCTGTTACATTGCATACGATATCGATCTATTTGAAGAAGGTTCTCTAGCTAACCTAACAGCATCTATTATCGGTAACATCTTCGGTTTCAAGGCTGTTAAAGCTCTAAGACTTGAAGATATGCGTTTCCCTTACGCACTTCTTAAGACTTACCAAGGTCCTGCAACTGGTCTAGTTGTAGAGCGTGAGCGTATGGATAAGTTTGGTCGTCCACTTCTAGGTGCTACAGTTAAGCCTAAGCTAGGTCTTTCTGGTAAGAACTATGGTCGTGTAGTATTCGAAGGTCTTAAAGGTGGTCTAGATTTCCTTAAGGATGATGAGAACATTAACTCACAACCATTCATGCGTTACAGAGAGCGTTTCCTTTACTCAATGGAAGGTGTTAACCACGCAGCCGCTATGACTGGTGAGGTTAAGGGTCACTACCTAAACGCTACTGCAGCTACTATGGAAGATATGTACGAGCGTGCTAACTTCTGTAAAGATCTAGGTTCTATCATTGTTATGATTGACCTTGTAATCGGTTACACAGCTATTCAATCAATGGCTAAGTGGTCTCGTAAGTACGATATGATTCTTCACCTTCACCGTGCAGGTAACTCAACTTACTCACGTCAGAAGAATCACGGTATGAACTTCCGTGTTATCTGTAAGTGGATGCGTATGTCTGGTGTAGACCACATTCACGCAGGTACTGTAGTAGGTAAGCTTGAAGGTGATCCTCTAATGATTAAAGGTTTCTACAACACTCTTCTAGATTGTAAGTCAGAAGTAAACCTACCTGAAGGTCTATTCTTCGCTCAAGATTGGGCTTCTCTACGTAAGTGTGTACCAGTAGCTTCTGGTGGTATTCACTGTGGTCAAATGCACCAACTAATTGATTACCTTGGTGATGACGTAGTACTTCAGTTCGGTGGTGGTACAATTGGTCACCCTGATGGTATCCAAGCAGGTGCAACAGCTAACCGTGTAGCTCTAGAGTGTATGGTTCTAGCTCGTAACGAAGGTCGTGATTACGTTAACGAAGGTCCTCAAATTTTAAGAGACGCAGCTAAGACTTGTGGTCCTCTACAGACAGCGCTAGATCTTTGGAAGGATATTACTTTCAACTACGCGTCTACAGATACTGCAGATTTCGCTGAAACAGCAACAGCTAACCGTTAATTTCTCCCTTATTAGGGTAATCAACAGATTTTCGTATAAAGAGCATATCTATATACAGATATGCTCAAAATAAACTAAACCATTAATTTTCATTTAAGGAGCATATAATGAAACTAACTCAAGGATGTTTTTCTTTTCTTCCTGACCTAACTGACGAGCAAATCACTAAGCAGATCCAATACGCGATCGATAAGTCTTGGGCTGTATCTATCGAGTACACAGATGATCCGCACCCACGTAACAGTTACTGGGAAATGTGGGGTCTTCCACTATTCGATATTAAGGATCCTGCTGCGATTCTTTTCGAGATCAACATGTGTCGTAAGGCTAAGCCAAACTTCTACGTTAAAGTAGCTGGTTTTGACAACGCACGTGGTACTGAGTCTTGTGTACTTTCATTTATCGTTCAGCGTCCTTCATACGAGCCTGGTTTCAGACTTGTACGTCAAGAGGTTGCTGGTCGTCAACTAGTATACACAATTGAAGCTTATGCTCCAGCAGCTAAGCCTGAAGGTGAGCGTTACTAAATCATCTTGATTAAGTAGAAGTTAAAAAAAACAAGCTTTGCGTAGTTTACGCAAAGCTTGTTTTTTATTTTATGTAACACTGATAAATTTTGTTTTCTTATCAGATTCGAATAGAACAACACCATCGTGTAGTGCAAATATAGTAAAATCTTTACCAACACAAACCCCTTTACCAGGTTTAAATGTAAGTCCTCGTTGACGAACGATTATGGAACCTGCTTTTACAGGCTGATTACCATAAGCTTTAATGCCTAAACGTTTAGAATTAGAATCACGTCCATTTTTGGTACTTCCTGCCCCTTTCTTGTGTGCCATTTAATTGTTTTAAATTTCTAATTAGATTTAACCTCTTGCAATATAAGTGAGAACGTTTTTTTATCCAAAACTGAAAGTTGCGCAAGCATCTTTAAATTTAATTCAATAGAAGACTTCTTTAATGAATTTCGTAAAACACTGTACGTCATACCCTCACTGCGTGCTGCTGCATTAACACGACAAATCCAAAGTTTCTTAAAATCTTGCTTACGTCTTTTACGCCCTACATATGAATATATTAAGGCTTTCATTACTTGTCCATTTGCTGTACGGAATAGTCTTGAATGAGCACCTTTAAAGCCTTTAGCAAACTTTAAAATTTTCTTTCTTCTATTTCGTGCAACGTTACCACGTTTTACCCTAACCATAATTAACTTTTTTTATTTTTTGTAAATAGAATTAATTAGTACGCGCGTCAATTTACGGCGACTACCAAAAGTTTTTCTTGTTTTCTTTTTTGGTCGCATTTTATAGACACGAACTTTAGGGCCTGAAAGATGTCTTAGAACAGTCGCTTCTACTACATATTCATTATCTAAAAAAGGCTTTCCAATAGAAACAGAATCTTCGTTATTTACTAATAAAATCTGATTTAAAATAAAATTATCGCCGCGGTCTAGGGGGAGTTTATCAAAGTCATAAAACTTCTTCTCTTCAACCCAAAATTGTTTACCACTAGCTTGGACAATCGCATATGATTCCATGCTTTAAATACCTAGAGAGATAAAAAAATAAAGAAGACTTAGACATTGTGTTATTTTCCCAAAAGGCCCCCCTTTTAGTATCTTCACCGCTGTAACCTTTCACTATCGAGTTCGAAAAGGATCGATGTGGATCCATTACGCTATAAAACATCTAAGTCAAATAACTGAAATCTTTAAATTTAAGAAGTCAAGCATTCGGTCTATTAGTATATCTCAGCTAAATACATTACTGTACGTACACCTGATACCTATCAAACGGCTAATCTTGCCGTGACCTTAACCATTCTATGATGGTAAGA
>Ga0206126_10000412_pt1 | contig 57859 bp, 45 predicted proteins | sample Helgoland_Spring_5_FD_148621 | JGI IMG/M metagenome (GOLD analysis project Ga0206126, IMG submission 148621) | Pelagic subsurface seawater microbial communities from Kabeltonne, Helgoland, North Sea - Helgoland_Spring_Bloom_20160412_1 | ecosystem: Environmental > Aquatic > Marine > Epipelagic ...
ACTAGAATTTGGCCAGTTAATGGAACATTTGACAAAGGGCAAACTGCATTATATGAATATATTGTAGCCTATAGAGATGCCCTTTTTAAGTATCTAAAACCAGGTATTACCTCAAATGAAGTTTTAGATAAAGCCGCTGCAGAAATGCAAGAATATCTTGTGGGAAAAAAATTTGCAGAACCATCTCATCTAAAAGCTGTAAAAGAAGGACTTAGGTTTAGAGGTCACTTTCAACATCCTGTTGGCATGGCTGTTCATGATGTGGGACGCGTACATCATGTCCCTTTAGAGCCTGGTATGGTTTTCACTATAGACCCTATGATATGGATACCCGAAGAAAAATGGTACATCAGGATTGAAGATGTTGCCGTGATTACCGAATCAGGTGCAGAAAATCTGAGTGCTTTTGTACCTTCTTCAATTGTAGATATTGAAAAAATAATAAGGGAAAAGGGTTTAACGGAATTTAGACCCACTCACTCCTTACCTCTAAACACAAAAAAGGAATAACTCACTGTTATAAATGAAGTCAATTCAACACAGTTGAAATCATAATTTTATTCAAAAAAATATTGTGTGAAAATCTCTCTATTCGTGCGTAAGAGTACATAATACAGGTAGTGCTGGTAAGATGTATGTTAGACTAAAAAATAGTGAAAAAAACCACTTCTTCCAACATAGTCTTTGGCATCCTTGTAGAAGGTGGATGAAGTGTTACACTAGTAAAACACCTTCCTCTTCCTTGATTTTCTACCACTTGATTCTCCTGTCAAAGCCTTTGGAATTGGACCATCCTTAAGGAGTGTTAATAAGACTTTAATGGACCCACTCAAATTTATGAGAATTGAAGTATGAGTACGATTACTTTACTCTTTTTCTAATACAAAAAGCATGTATTTCCTATTACTTTTAAAAGCAATGGGATCCACAACGTTAACCTGCTTTACCATTGCGCGGTCAATAAATGCACGCAGTCTTTGAGAAAGATAATACAGTTTGGGTTGCTTATATCTTAGTTTTTCATAAGCAAACTGTTTCAATGGCAAAAGGAACCGATTTACATACATGGCTACATAAGCAAGCGTAGGAAGAATATTCAGTGTAATGTCCCGATTATAAGTAATCCTCCAGCCAAATTCTTTTGCTTTTAAATAAAAAGTATCTAGATGGTGCGGTTTTTGATTCTCCGCTTTTTTTTCTAGACTGAAGTAATCAATGATGATCCATCGTCCCCCAGGCATCAGGATTTTACTTGATTTTTCAAATGCCTCATTGAGTGAAATATATTGCAACGATTCTGAATTTATAACAGCTCCAAACCTCCTTATTGAGTCAAACTGTTCATAGTTACAATGATGGGTTACTATATGCGCATAATGCCTTCTAATGAACTCAATTTGATTCTTATTTGGGGTCAAAGCTTCCACTTCACATTGACTTTTGCTCAATAATTCCGAAAAACCACCCATTCCACATCCTACATCTAAAATGGGGTGTTCTTTATCTTGAATCTGTTCAATAATATTTTCTGCATAAGCTATTTGGGCCTCTTCAAACCGTTCGAATGAAATGGTTTCTGGTTGGATATGTATATCCTCAAAATAACCATAATGCAACATGTTATTGGTTAAAATTTTTGAATATAAAAATAGTTCTAAATCATAATAGGATTTATCAAACTTTAAAGAATCTAAGGCAAAATTCCTCGCTTTTATCCATTGAAAAGGGTTAGTAAAGGGCTGCAGATTTTTTAAAAAATTCATTTTAAAACCAGTTATGGGTAATCAGAATTAATATGAAACTAATTAAATATACTCAAAATTGATCGATTTCATAATTGGTGTTTACTAATTGTGGTGAAGATGAGTATAAAACTTGTGCTACCTGTTCATCCACTTTTCTTTGGCGACATACAAACAGAATCAAAATATTTATTTTAATTAGTAGAAACACTCGCTTAATTTATATCTGAAAAAGTCCACTTTTATTTGACGACATACAGATGTAGCTTGATGTAGCCTGATGTAGCATAATTTCTCCTTTACTCTATAAATTTGTTGCTAGCAACAAATTTATTTTTATTAGTAACAAATTAGCAACAAATATATAGGAATAAAAGGAAAACTAGTGATAAGTAAAAAGAAAATAAATGGCTTAAAACATACAATAAGAAGCATTTAGCTTACTAAAAGAAAAGCACTTACTTCCCGATACAGAATTTAGAAAATATATTCTCGAGTAAATCATCGGTAGTAATTTCGCCAGTGATTTCTCCTAAGGCATGTAGTGATTGTCGAATGTCGGCTGCCAGAAAATCATGGGTAATATCATCGGTGATACCTTGCAATACTTTTCGAAGGGCTATTTTCGTTTGCATCAACCCCTCATAATGACGCGCATTGGTCACGATGGCATTGCTATTTTTAAATTGAGCCAGATCTAGGACATCAATCAGTTTGCTTTTCAATCCCTCGAGATTGGTTTTAGAAGCCGCAGAGATCAAGACTGCGCGATCATCAGATTGGACATGTGTTTTTAAATTTTGGTCTGCTTGATCCAGCTTATTACCTACGATGATGAAAGGGACTTCTTGCTGCTCCAAGGAGGACAATTGTTCCTGATAAGCAGATAAGCTATCATTTTGAAGGTCTACCATATAGAGCAAAATAGAGGCTTCCCGCATTTTGGTATGTGTTCGAGCGACACCCATGGCCTCTACTTGATCTTCGGTCGCCCGGATGCCTGCCGTATCTACAAATCGAAAGGGGATGCCTGCCAAAATAATTTCATCTTCAATAAAATCTCGGGTCGTACCTGGGATGTCCGAGACTATGGCTTTTTCCTCATTGAGTAAGGCATTGAGTAGAGTAGATTTGCCTGAATTAGGTTTACCGGCGATGACCGTGGGGATGCCTTTTTTGATGACGTTTCCCAAGCTGAAGCTTTCGATTAACCCTTGGATTGCTCCTTGGATTTTCTCAACCAATGATTTGAGCTCTTCGCGATTGGCAAATTCTACATCTTCTTCACCAAAATCAAGTTCTAACTCGATCATGGAGGCAAAATGGATCAATTCTTGTCTGAGTTTTTTGATTTCGTCGGAAAATCCACCCCGCATTTGATTGATCGCTGCCTGATGTGCGGTTTCATTCTCTGAAGCAATCAGATCTGCGACCGCCTCTGCCTGAGCCAAATCAAATCGCCCGTTGAGGAAGGCCCTTTGGGTAAATTCACCAGGTTTAGCCAATCGAGCACCTCCATCGATGAGGGCTTCAATGACTCTTTGGAGCAAGTAAGGAGATCCATGACATGAGATTTCAATGACGTCTTCCTTGGTATAAGATTGGGGACCTTTGAACAAGGAGACTACTACCTCATCAAGAATTTGATTATTTTTCAATAAATGCCCGTAATGTATGGTATGTGTTTTTTGAATATTTAGGTCCTTACTTGGAAATAATGTATTGACGATAGGAAAGGCAGCAGTACCAGAAATTCTAATAATACCGATGGCACCGATACCCGGGGCAGTGGCCAAAGCAACAATGGTGTCTTGATGTGTATTCATGTTATGGGTGCAAGATAGGCGATATATAGGGTTTTATGCTCAATGCCAAGGCAAGTTAGCCGCCTTGGTTTATATTTTGAGCAAGGGGGAAAGGCACTTTTTGATTTTCAAGGCCATCATTCAATGGAATACTTGCCAAATTTGTGTGACCAAAAAGGTGACCAAAAAGCCTAAAATCACCGGCATGATACTTGCAAATACGGTCCATTTCCAGCTTTTAGTTTCCTGGTATATGGTATAAATGGTCGTACTGCATGGATTATGGAGCAGACTAAAGAGCATTAAATTAATACCTGTGAGTAGGGTCCAACCTCCCGCGTGCAGTAAGGCAGCCGTTTCTGTTGCCGATTCTAACTCAAACATGACGCCGTCGCCTGCACCCATGAGATTTAGGTGGGCAACGGTAAGCATCAAAATAGTGGGAATGACAATTTCATTGGCAGGAATGGCCACTACATAGGCCAATAAGATGACTCCATTCAAGCCAAAAAATAGCCCAAAACCATCCATCCAATCAATGGTAATGTTGGCCAAGCTTAAATCACTCACATAAATATTGGAAATCAACCAAATTACTGCACCCGCAGGGGCTGCAAAGACCATAGCCCGCCATAATACGATTAAAGTTCGATCAATCAAAGAAGTATAAAGGGTGGTCCAGAGGTTCGGAGGACGGTAAGGAGGTAATTCTAAGGCAAAAGTAGAAACTTCTCCTTTCAACAAGGTTTTTGACAACATCCAAGAGGATAAAAAGGTAAATCCGACCCCCAAAAGAGCGACTCCAATCACGGCAATGCTGGCCAAAATTGATGAAAAACTATCGGGTACCAAGGCGCCGATAAAAATAGTGGCGATCAATATTTGGGTGGGCCATCGACCATTACAGAGTGAAAAATTATTGGTAATGATGGCAATGAGCCGTTCTCTTGGACTGTCAATGATACGAGTAGCGACTACGCCTGCAGCATTACAACCCCATCCCATACTCATGGTGAGGGCTTGTTTACCATGTGCACCAGACTTCTTGAATAACGAATCGAGATTGAAAGCCACTCTGGGCAAATAACCAAAATCTTCGAGCAAGGTGAACATGGGGAAGAAGATGGCCATAGGGGGAAGCATCACGGAGATGACCCAGCCCAAGGCCAAGTATACCCCGTCGATGAGAAAACCATCCAGCCACCAAGGAAGACCTACTTGGGAAGCTCCTGTCTTAAGTATGGGATGAAGAAACTCTAAAAAGAAGCGCGCCAATAAGCCAGATGGGTAATTTGCTCCTTGAATTGTCAGCCATAAAATGATCGAAAGGATCAGAATCATGATGGGGAAGCCGTATTTTTTACTGGTCAGTACTTGATCTAATTTTCTTTCAAAACCATAGGGATTGGGTTCTCCTTGCTTAATTTCTGTCTTTTGGGCAATCTGAGCTGCATCGGCATAAATGCCTTCAACTAAAGTATCGTGGAAGTTTTCTCCAACTTCCCACCTAAGCTCAGAGGCTAGATCCAAGAGGTCTTGTGTATCATTTTCTTTCATGTTAACGCTTGGTCAAAATCGCCATTTTTAAGTGCTTTAATAACATCGGCATCGGCATCTAGGAGTCGCATGGCAATCCATCTGCTGTTGGGCTGGCCTGGATAATTTTTTCTTATTTTTTTATCCAATTTATCAACCATTTTTTGGACTGGTTTTGAGAGTCCTTTGATGCGGTGAGGTTTACAGATGATTTGTCGCGTAGCTACTTGATGTACGGTACTGATCAATTCTGGGATGCCTTGCTTCTTAATGGCACTGCATTTGATGACGGGAATCCCCAGTTCTTTGCCTAAGGTTCGCTCATCGATATCAATGTGATGTCTGAGTGCTTCATCCATAAGATTGAGACAAAGCACCGCGCGATCTGTGATCTCTAGTATTTGTAAGACCAAATTGAGATTTCTTTCTATTCTGGCAGCATCTACGACAATGATGGTTACATCCGGCTTTCCAAAGAGGATGAAATTCCTTGCAATTTCTTCATCCTGGGAAGTAGACAATAAGGAATAGGTTCCTGGCAGATCAATCAGCTTCATTTTTTTATCTTTATAACGGTAGCCTCCTTCTGCGCGGGTAACTGTTTTCCCAGGCCAATTGCCCGTATGCTGCTTGAGGCCAGTAAGGGCATTGAAGACGGTGCTTTTACCTGTATTGGGGTTGCCGGCTAAGGCAATAACGTAGTCCGCATGGTCTACATTGATGCCCAGCTTTAATAGTTGTGCTGAATTATTCAGCGCACATGAATCACAAGCTTCCAGTTCTGTCATATTGGGTTTTTTCAATCAGGATTAAATCAGCTTGATCATTTCTCAAGGCAATTAAAGTATTTCGGAGTCGGTAAGCTCTTGGATTTTGGTTAGGCCCCAAGTACTCTAAGGTGAGCAACGTGCCTTTAATGAAGCCTAGGTCTAGTAGTCTGCGCCGATTGGCACCTCTGCATTCTGTAGAAATACCTAAAATCGTTGCATGTTCCCCTTCGATCAAACTAGAAAGACGGACTTTGCCCTCCTCGTATACTTCCTGTGAGGTTAAAAGCACTACTTGAATATTGCTAGCTACGACTGTAGACAATTGGATGGAATGTCCTTCGGACTCAAAAAAGACATGATGATTTTCAGAGGCGCTTATTTTTATGTGTGCACCGATGTGTAATTTTTCTTTGATGATCTGGCGATATATTGATTTAGGTTCATCTTCAATATGTATGATTTTAGCAACAGTTCCCACGGGAATACCTACAATTGAAGTACCTGTCTCCGATATCATTTCACCTAAAGCAGTGGGAATAGGATCACCGTGTGGATCAAATCGAGGCCTTCCGAGTTCTTCATAGAGCGCCTCAGCTTCTTCCTTTGATAATTGATGTTCTTTGGCTTCTGCCAAGTCATGCCATAGGGTTTTGTCAAAACCAGTTTTCTCTGAAAGATATTTTTCCCATAATCGATGAATTCTGATGATGCTCAGGGCATAATTTTTTCCAGTTTCAGTCAGCGTAACATGACTGCTAGATATCTGGATCAGTCCCTTTTGAGTCATTGATTCAATGATTTTTAAGATTTTTCGCTCTGGTATTTTTAAAGCTCCTGAAAGTATCCTAAAGTCCGTGGTCTTTTGACTCGAGGTTACATGGTAGAGCTGTTTGAGCAAATCTTCAGTGATTGATTTTTCTATATATTTAAAAGGAAGTAACCATCGCAGTGAATATTGATATTTCTTGAGTATTACAAAAACAACTAAAAGGGAGGCAAAAAACAAAAGCACATAGCCTTGATTAAGCAGGAGAGGTAGGGCAGCAAATAATTTTTCTGTATTTAAAAACAGGGTCATAAATTTTTTGCTATTAATATTTGAGAAGTAGTTTTTTCGGAAAGAAAGAGGGTACCTAAATCAGCCAATTTAACCTGCATGGATTGATCAAAACCATTGACCTCTTTCACTTCAATATATAATCCCAATCGGATATTTATTTTATCTAGATGCTGCAAGAGTAGAGGATCTTCATTCTTCACACCCACGATGATTCCATTTTCATGGGACGTCATTTCTGATAATAATTTTGAAGAGCCTAGTTGAACTTGACCGTTCGCGTCGGGTATCGGATCTCCATGTGGGTCGATGGTTGGATTACCAAGAAAATCATCTAATCGATTGACCAGCTCGGGAGACTTTATGTGTTCCAATTGTTCCGCAATTTCATGTACTTGATCCCATTTGAAATTCAAATGATTGACCAAAAAGACTTCCCACAATCTATGTTTTCTTATAATTTTTAAGGCCTCTTTCAAGCCTGATTCAGACAAAGTAACCCCCTTATATTTTTCATAAAAAATTAATTTTTTATAAGAAAGCTTCTTGATCATGTCACTTACAGTGGCGGGCTTTGTTTGTAAACTATCAGCCAAAGCATTGGTAGATACATTAGACTCTGGAGTAGTTCCTATTTGAAAAATAGCCTTAATGTAATTTTCTTCAGTAAGACTAAGAGCCTTTTCCATTAGACAAAGTTAATTAAATTTTTAGACTAATCTAAAAATTAATTTAGAGCTATTTATTAAAAAAACTATAATTATCTATATTTCAGTAATATATGTATGTTATTTAATGTGATAGATGAAATTATAAATAAATTATTTTGATTAGAATAGAATCAAAAAAACGAGCTGTTAAAGTAATTATAGTCATAGAAGAGGACCATTAATAGGTTAAAAGACTCCTAAAAAGGCAGATATTCTGTTTTGAGACTACTATTCAGGTAGCGTTATCGGATAGAGATTAACTTGTATATTCTTTTTAATTATGAGCCGGGAGATTTGAAAATAAAAATTATTATTATAGATTTATTTAATCAAATGCTTAGCTAAAATTAAAAGGGGGTTAGATTCGCCACAGAATTATTTTAGATTTTTGAGTATTCAATACACGAAGACTTGAACATTGAAAAAAAATAATAATATTACTGTTTATGGATTTAGAGAAACTAATAGAAAATGCTTGGGTCGATAGGGCTAAACTGAATGAAAAAGAGGTGATTCTTGCCATCAAAACGGTGGTAGACGATCTTGACATCGGACGTCGAAGAATTGCGGAGCCCGTAAACGGTATTTGGCAAGTTAATGAGTGGCTCAAGAAGGCGGTAATCTTATATTTCCCTTTAATGAAAATGCAACTCATCGAAGTGGGCCCCTTTCAATTTCATGATAAAATTAAATTGAAATCGGGGTATGATTTGTTGGGTGTTCGTGTTGTACCGCATGCAGTGGCTAGATATGGATCATTCATAAGCAAGGGCTGTATTTTAATGCCTTCTTATGTAAATATTGGGGCCTACGTAGATGAAGGGACTATGGTAGATACCTGGGCTACCGTGGGAAGTTGTGCCCAAATAGGTAAGAATGTTCACTTGAGTGGAGGTGTAGGTATTGGAGGGGTCTTAGAGCCTGTGCAAGCAGCACCTGTCATTATAGAAGATGATGCCTTTATTGGTTCTAGATGTATTGTGGTCGAAGGAATTAGGGTAGGTAAAGAGGCGGTACTTGGTGCCAACGTGGTGCTGACTGCGAGCTCCAAGATCATTGATGTGACGGGTAGTGAGCCTGTGGAGTTCAAGGGCTATGTACCTGAGCGGTCTGTAGTGATACCCGGTTCTTACGTTAAAAAATTTCCTGCAGGTGAATTTAATGTACCCTGTGCCATGATCATTGGACAAAGAAAAGCGAGTACTGACAAGAAAACATCACTAAACGCAGCCTTAAGAGAAAATAATGTTGCCGTTTAACTTAGCTTTATAGGATATATTTTTTTTGGATGCTACTTTATTTAGTTTCATGAGATTTCTTTTATTTCTCTTTTCTGCAATCATGAGTATATTCAGTCTGGCACAGACAGTGACTCAGGAAAGGTCAGCTGAACATAATTTTATTTCAGGAGAGCAATTGAAATTCAATTTGAATTATGGGTGGTTTAACGTTGGGTCGGCTTCACTGCAGGTATCCGATACGGTCGTTTATGATGCGGATTGTTATCAGGTAGAGATCGTGGGTCAAACGGCGGGATTTCTGAGTCTGTTTACGCGAGTGGATGATACTTGGGGAGCTTTTATAGAAAAATCGGATTTACTCCCTTTGGTATCTTACTCGGAGATAGAGGAAGGTAATTACACGCGTAGAGATGAGGTCTTTTTTGATAAACTGGTACAACGTATTAGAGTAGATAAGATCAGGAGAAAAAAGAAGAATCCGACGAAGTATTTTGATTATCAGGGGGAGATGAATGATTTGATGAGTGGATACTTGAAGTTGAGAAATATAGACTTCAATGAATTAAGGCCAAGCGATACCATAAGGTTTAAAGCCTTTTATGATGAGATTTTCTATGATTTTGGTTTAATCTACAAGGGTAAAAAACTACTAAAATCTAAGGTTGGGAAACGAATGGCACATCAAGTGCAGCCCATTTTACCAGAAAATGATATTTTTAGGGGAGAGGCTCCGATTACCGCTTGGATTTCTGCAGACAAAGATCAGCTACCGTTGAAGATCGAAGCACAAATGTTTTTCGGACATGCCACTTGTACCTTATTAGATTATAAAAATATCAAATTTGGTAAGGATTACGAGCAGATTTTAATATTTAATTAGTGATATTTAATATATGAAATATTTTAATTTTTTTCTAATGATTGCTGTTTGGAGTTGTACAGGAAATACACAAATTGGCGATGATTATTTTGAGCAAGGGGCTTATGACGAGGCGATTATTGCTTATTCTGATTATTTGTCAGGACATAAGCCCACTGTAACCGTGCTTTACCAGAGGGGTAGAAGCTTTGAAGAAATTGGAGAATACAAACATGCTTTAGTGGATTTTGAAAAAATACTGGAATTAGAAAAGAAAAATATCATAGCACAAACCAGCATAGCAAAGGTAAAATATGAATTGGGGGATTTCGAGCAGGCGGTATTAGCTGCTCAAAAAGCCATCAAGTGGGGGCCTGATTTTGCGCAATCTCATTTTTGGCTTGCTAAAGGAGTACATCAAATGGGTTATTTTGAAGCTGCACTCAAGTCTTATGAAAAGGCCATTAAGTTAAATCCAGATTATGGGGATGCCTTTTATTATCGTGGAGCTTTAAAAATCTCTATGGATAAGGTCAAATCGGCCTGCGAAGATTTCAGGCAGGCAAAACGTCTTAATGTTGAGGGTTCATCTATTGCTAAGAAAAAATATTGCAGCTAATGTCAATTTATACTAATTCAGATCATTTTCGATCCATTGAAACGCCATTTTATTATTACGATATATCCCTCCTTCAAAAGACCATCAGAATGGCTCAAGAAGCTTTAGGTAATGGCCCCTATCAGATACATTATGCCTTTAAGGCCAATTCTAATCGACGTATTCTTAATGAAGTATTGAAGTTTGGATTGGGAGCTGATTGTGTCAGTGGAAATGAAGTTAAAAGAGCGGTTGAGATGGGTTTTGATCCTAGAAATATCTTATTTGCTGGAGTGGGTAAGACGGATAAAGAAATTAAATTAGGATTAGAACACGATATTTTTGCTTTTAATGTTGAATCATTGCAAGAGTTGAAAGTATTGGATCAGTTATCTGGCGTTTCGGGTAAAAAAACGCGATTTGCTTTACGAATTAATCCAAATGTGGATGCAGGGACCCATGAGTACATTACGACAGGCAAGCGTGACAACAAATTCGGAATCACTTTAGAAGAGCTCAACTTAGCCATTCCGTTGATAAAATCTTTGGAACATACCGAATTTATAGGGATTCATTTTCATATAGGTTCTCAAATATTGGATCTTTCGAGGTTTAAAGAACTTGTAGATCGGTGCAATGAGGTCCAACGCCTGTTACTTGATCATTCATTTGAACTGCCTCATATCAATGTTGGAGGAGGTTTAGGTATCGATTATGATCAGCCTGAGGCAAATTCCATTGCTAATTTTAAGGGATATTTTGACTGTTTTAAAAAGAATTTAGCCCTCTTGCCAAATCAAACCTTACATTTTGAATTGGGTAGATCTTTGGTCGCTCAGTGTGGCTCTTTGATTGCTCGTGTACTGTATATTAAACCGGCTGAGCGAACCAGTTTTATGATTCTAGACGCCGGCATGACTGAATTGATCAGACCAGCCTTATATCGCTCCTTTCATTTTATTGAAAATCTCTCTTCACAAGAAGGGTCAGTTGTTTATGATGTTGTGGGACCCATATGTGAAACATCAGATGCTTTTGCGAGGGGCCTTTCATTACCAGAAACGAAAAGGGGAGATTTGCTCGCCATTCGTTCGGCAGGTGCTTATGGAGAAGTCATGGCAAGTCAATACAACTTGCGTGAAGTAGCCCCAAGTATTTTTAGTGACGATTTTAAGTAAATAAAAAGCCAGCGATAAGGTAGAGAAGGCCCGCTAAGCCGCCTGTGAACAGTGCATAGGGCAATTGTGTTTTGATGTGATCAATATGATTGCTTTTTGTGGCTACCGAAGCGATGAGTGTTGTGTCGGATATAGGAGAACAATGGTCTCCAAAAACACCTCCACCCAAAACAGCGGCTAAGCTCAAATAGGGATGTAATCCCATAGTTTCAATCAACGGCACGACGATGCTGATCATGATGGCAAAAGTACCCCAAGAGGTACCTGTTGAAAAGGCAACAAAACAGCTTGTAATAAAAAGAACAAAGGGAGCCATGCCTGGTGAAAGCCAATTTGAGGTGACTTGAGCAACATAGATTCCAGTTCCCAATTCTTTACATAAGGCCCCTAAAGCAAAGGCTAGCACCATTAAGATGGCCATAACCAACATTTCATTCATGCCTTTTATGGATTCACTAAAAAAGGATGCTAGTGTAATTTTTCTTTGTATTCCCATCATAAGTGCCGCTATAAATAAGGCAAAAACAATGGCATAAGTAACGGCGCTACTCCCCGATCCATTGCCAATACTGTTCCAAATAGCTGCGTTCAAGTCACCTATAAAAGGATCCTCCCAACCTGTATAAATTAAGAAAAAAGGCATAGAAAGTACCATAGCGGCTAAGGGCCATATCATTAAATGGGGATTTCCTGATGGTATGTCAGCTTTTTCATGAGTTATTTCATCTTTGATATTTATTTCAAATGATCGCATGGGTCCAAAGGATTTTCCTGTATATGCCAAATAAAATAAAAAGAATAAGGTAAGAATAGGATAAAAATTGAAAGGGATAGAATAAATGAGCATTTTGAATGGATCTAAATGTTCATAAGCCATTAGCAAGCCCATGATATAGGCACCCCAAGCGTTGAGTGGAAATAAGATACATGCCGGCGCCGAACTGCTATCTGCCAGATAAGCCAATTTTTCTTTGGCCATATTATATTTATCAAAAAGGGGTTTGAATGCTGTCCCCACAGCTAAAATTGAAATATTTGATTCAATAAATATGAGAAACCCAGTAAGACCTGCAGCAAGTTGAATATTCCTTTTGGGGTTTTTAGTTTGTACTAGCTTTTTTTGAATGAGGCAAATAAACCCATCCACACCTCCTGAGAATTTGATTAATTGAATTAAGGCTCCAATCAAAAGCGTAAATACGACGGTACGTGTATTCCCTGCACTGCGAAACACATCAATGATGGCCTCAACCGTAGCAATAAGTCCCAAAAAAAGATTACCCTCACTGATAATGACCCATCCAATGGTAATACCCAATAGGAGTGAAAAGATCACTTGCTTGGTTCTAATTGCCAAAAATATGGCTAAAATGGGTGGAATTAAAGATAAAAATCCGTAGTCGGTCATTTGATTTTTAATTGCTCGTCTGGAATTGGATTACCTGCTTGGTATAAATAGGTGTTGAAAAGATGGATCACTATTTTTTTCAATGGATCTTTTTCTTTTCTTTTTTTCATGGTCTGATTGGCGTCGATACTTGATTGCCAGATCAACTTTTTGGTACTGTTATCTACCAATTCAATCAGTACAGCTCCTACTATATTATTACTGACCTTGGGGTAATAGGTAATATTAAAGCTCCCTTGGTTCGAATTTCTCGTATTTTCAGAGCCATAAATGATTTCAAACCTTAGGATTACATCAGGATTTTCTGCGTCTACTATATAGCCCCTTCGCTTCATTTCATCAAGAATAAAGGGTTCAATGCGATTATTTACCTCATCGGCTTCAACCGCACTGAGATGATCAGATTTAGAATTTAAAATATAAAAACTATGGTAATTGACAAAGTCTGCTTTCTCATTTCGATATTGGATGATTCTAGGGGTACAAGAGTAAAAAAACAAACCAATAATGAGTAAGCGAAAATACATATTCACGAAGATAGAAAACATTATTTGTTTTAGGGTTGTTTTCAGTTCTCGAAGGGGTTTCATTGTCTTAAAACAATGGGGACTCATTATTGTTTTCCTTATTTATTTAAGGTGGTTCCTCTCAATATTATTTCGGTAGGTAGCGTAATAGACTTCGGCTCTATAAATGTATCTTTAGAATGAATTTCCTCCAATAATAACTCGGCAGCTTTTTTTCCCATATCATTTCCATTTTGCTTAATTGTAGTCAGTGTAGGTGAGATAAAAGAGGAAAATTGCCAATCAGAATAACCTATGATGGCAACTTCTTGGGGGATAGATATATGGGCTGCTTGTAGCGCTTGTAAAGCTCCTACTGCAGCGATATCGTTAACGGCAAATATTCCGTCGAATTTCATGCCTTTTTGCAAGGCATTTTGAATGATTTTGAAGCTCTCTTCAACATCCCCATCTCCACAACGCAATATTTTTTCTCGACTAAAAGGAATACCTAAATCTCGATGAGCTTGAACAAATCCACGCGTACGTTGCTCGCTCAACATAAGCCCTTCTGGACCTGAGAGATGGATTAAATTTGTTTTTCCTGATTCAATTAAATGTTTGGTTGCATTGTAGCCACCTTCAAAATCGTTTGAAAGAATTTTACTGGCATCAATGGGTACATCACGATCAAAAAACACAATAGGTATGCCTTTATCTTGAATCGCGATGAAATGATCATAATGATTGGTGTTTTTAGAGACACAGGCCAAGATACCGTCTACCCTGTGATTGAACAATGCTTTACTATCGAGTATTTCACGATCAATATTTTCATTGGATTGGCAAATGATAATATTATAACCATTGGAATAAGCGATATCTTCAATACCACTGATGACTGTGGAAAAGAAAAAATGCACCAGTTCTGGTAAAATCACGCCAATCGTATTGGTTTTACTATGCCTTAAGCTTAGGGCTAGGGCATTGGGTTCATAATTGAGTTCTTTTGCTAATTTTTTTACGCGAGCTCTGGTTACTGCACTGATTTCAGGATTGTCCTTAAGGGCTCGCGAAACGGTACTGGTCGCAATGTTCAATTCTCGAGCTAAATCTTTTAAGGTGACTGCTTGTTTCATTAAGATTTATCGCTGCATGGTTTAAAGAGGCATTAGGCACATAAAGCATGAGGTTGAGAACATAACCTAACAAAGGTAATCGATATCAATCATACGGAATACTAGAGAAATAAAAAAAAACGGATTTCTATCAAAAAAACAACTTTCTAACAAGCCCATCCCAAAAAGTATGATTATGCAACCGATTGCGATAATAAATATGAATTAGCATGATTATCAATGCATTAATTTGTTTTAAATTTAAAAAACTAAGGATGATAATCCTTAGTTTTTCTCTTATTATCTCACTTATTTATATGATTCATTTACGAAGTATTTTACTCCTTTCCGTTTTTGCTTTGTCACCTTTAATGAGCAGTGCGCAAGAACTAAGTAGAGTTGAACCTCCTTTTTGGTGGGCGGGTATGGTAAATCAACAACTCCAGTTGATGATTTACGGGAGTGATATTTCGATATTAAACCCACATATTGATTACCCAGGCGTGTCCATAATTAAATCTACCCCAGTTAAGAATCCAAACTATTTGTTTCTAGATCTTAAATTAGCTCAGGATGTTGTACCTGGGACTTTTGAAATTAAATTTAGCAGAGGTAACAAGGTGGTCCAAACCTATGCTTATGAATTAAAGGAAAGAAGAGAAAATTCAGCCCTTCGTCAAGGGTTTAATTCCAGTGACGTATTGTATCTCATTACCCCCGATCGCTTTGCCAACGGCAATCTCTCCAATGATGAAATGCCTGAATTAAAAGAAAAATTAAATCGTGGCCTCAAGGGTGGACGTCATGGTGGAGATGTCAAGGGAATGGTGGATCATCTGGACTATATTGATGAAATGGGATTTACGGCAATTTGGCTCAATCCAATTTTGGAAAATAATATGGCACATTATTCTTATCATGGCTATTCAACTACTGATTTTTATAAGGTAGATCCACGTTATGGAGACAATGAAGAATTTAGGGCATTTTCCCAGCAAGCAAAAGAGAAAGGTGTGGGAATCATCATGGATATGATCATCAATCATTCGGGTTCGGAACATTGGTGGATGAAAGATTTTCCTATGGACGATTGGGTAAATTATCAAGAAGAGTTTAAAAACGGAGCTTATCATATTACAACACATACCAAACCCGTTGTACAAGACCCCCATAAATCTAATATTGATTTGAAAGAATTTGTGGATGGATGGTTTGTTCCTACTATGCCGGATTTAAATCAGCGGAATCAATACATGGCTATTTATTTACTCCAAAATGCCATTTGGTGGATTGAATATGCGGATCTGATGGGTATCAGGATGGATACGTATCCCTATCCCGATATGGACTACTTACAAGAATGGTCTTGTGGTGTATTGAATGAGTATCCTAACTTCAATGTAGTGGGGGAAGAGTGGAATACGCAGCCCGCCATTGTCGCTCATTGGCAAAAAGGTAAGGAAAATGCTACGGGTCATGTTTCCTGCCTACCTAGTGTCATGGACTTTCCTTTGCAAGCAGCCTTCATCAAATCTTTAAACGAAAATGAAGAGAGAAATATGTGGAGAGAGGCCTATGCCATGCTGGCTTTGGATTTCATATACCCAGATCTAGACAATCTGGTGGTATTTCCAGACAATCATGATATGAGTCGATTTTTCACACAAGTCCATGAAAATTTTGATTTGTTTAAATTAGGGATTGCTTATTATGCTACTATAAGGGGTATTCCACAATTTTATTATGGTACAGAAATTTTAATGAGTAATCCAGGAAGTGAAGATCATGGATTGATTCGTTCAGATTTCCCAGGAGGCTGGGAAGGAGATCAGGTCAATGGATTCACGGGTGATGGCTTGACGACTCAGCAGTTGGAAGCTCAACAATACATGAAGAAAATATTGAATTGGAGAAAAGGGAATGAGGCGATTCATAAAGGTGAATTGATGCATTATAATCCAAAAGAAGGGGTTTATGTATTTTTCAGATATACTGAAAAAGATAAGGTCATGATTATTTTGAACAAAAATAAAACGGCCAAAGGTCTAGAGTTTTCCAGGTTTGGCGAGATGATCCAACCGGAAGATCAGGGCGTAGATATTATTTCAAATCAAATGGTAGATTTTTCAAGAGCGCTTCAATTGGATCCTTTATCTGCTATGATTATTGAGTTAAATTGACCGATACTCCCATGTGCTTATTATATAAGTATTTATTGAGTTGATTAAACCGGCTTAAATTTTATAATCCTTGTAGGAATTTGTAATTTTGAGAGCCGTAATGTACTCCAAATTCAAATTTATTTTTTTTCTGTTATTGTTGCCCGCAATTGTTCTGGCGCAGCAGGATGTTTCGGTGGCAAGATCTTGGAACGAGGTATTGCTTGCATCCATTCGAAATGATTATGCCCGGCCTACTGTACATGCAAGGAATCTGTTTCATGTTTCTGCAGGTATGTACGATGCATGGGCCGTACATGACCCAAAAGCAGAACCCTATTTTTTAAACAAAACACGAGGTCAATATTATTTTTTTTTCGAGGAAGGTTACACTTGGTCTGAAGCCATTGAGGTAGCCCAAGAGACGGCAATGAGCTACGTGGCTTACCGATTGATCAGTCACAGATTTAGGTACAGCCCTGGAGCAACTGAAGTAAAGCAACTTGCAGATGATTTAATGTTGGAATTGGGTCATGATATTTATTTGATAAGTCAAGATTATTTGAATGAGGGACCTGCGGCTTTAGGAAATTATCTGGCCGAACAAATCATATTATATGGGCTTCAGGATGGTTCTAATGAGAATCAAGATTATCAAAACTTATTCTATAGCCCAGTCAATGATCCTTTGATCTTGAGTCAACGGGATAGTAGCATTTCCTTGAATGATCCTAATAGGTGGCAGCCTCTTGGTTTTGATCAGTTCATAGATCAATCGGGCAATTTGATCGTAGGGTCACCCAGTTTTTTGGGTGCAGAATGGGGAAGTGTGATCCCTTTTGCTTTAAAAAATTCTTCTATAGCAGAAAGAGATGGATTTGAATATTCTATTTATCATGATCCTGGAGCACCGTCATTGTTGGTGCCTGGGGATGTCCAAGGTTCAGTTGATTACAAATGGAATTTTAGTTTGGTAGCCTCCTGGTCTTCGCACTTGGATATAGTGGATTCAATTTTGATAGATATTTCCCCCAATACATTGGGTAATTTAGACCTAGCTGATTTTCCTAAAAATAGAGAAGAAGTTAAAGAGTTCTATGATTTTTTTAATGGTGGAGATGGGAGTGAGGGCTATGTATTAAACCCTATAACTGATCAGTCGTATGATGTACAAATAGTACCTAGAGGTGATTATACTCGTGTTTTATCCGAGTTTTGGGCAGATGGTCCTGATTCAGAAACACCACCAGGTCATTGGTTTAAAATAATGAATGACGTGATGGATCATCCTTTATTTGATAGAAAATTGGAGGGAGAAGGTGCGCCATTGACGGCTTTGGAGTGGGATGCAAAAGCTTATTTTATATTGGGAGGTGCCATGCATGATGCAGCCATTGCTGCTTGGTCGATCAAGGGTTATTATGATTTTATTCGACCTATTTCAGCTTTAAGATATATGGCTAGTTTAGGACAATCATCCTTACCTGAAGGAATCAATTATCATGTCGATGGTATGCCTTTGGTTGAAGGCTTGATCGCACAAGTAGAAGCTGGAGATGCATTGGTTGGACTGAATGGTGAAAACATCGGGGCCATTAAATTATATAGTTGGAAAGGCCATGATGAAATTCAGGAGGTGACCCAAGATGTAGCAGGCGTGGGTTGGGTATTGGCAAAAAATTGGTGGCCATATCAGCGACCGTCATTCGTCACTCCACCCTTTGCAGGTTATATTTCAGGGCATTCGACTTATTCTAGGGCGGCCGCTACTGTATTAACCTTACTTACGGGAGATCCTTATTTTCCAGGAGGAATGGGTGCTTACTTAGCAAAAAAAGATGAATTTTTAAAGTTTGAAAGGGGTCCCAGTCAAGACATAACCTTACAATGGGCGAAATATATAGATGCTGCAGATCAATGTGGTTTATCTAGAATTTATGGAGGTATTCACCCCCCAATGGATGATCTACCTGGACGTTTGATCGGTGCTCAAGTAGGTGAAGCGGCTTACGCATTGTCAACCTCTTTGTTTAACTCCGAAGAGCTTCTGAATCTATCAAAGGGCGAGAATTTTAAGATTTATCCCAATCCGGTAAGTGAAGGAAACGTATTTAAAGTGATTTCAGATAGGCCCGTGGTCCAACTTCAAATTACGGATCTCATGGGATCAGTCATTATAGATCGGCCTATCGAGCATCAGAAGGCGGCTACTTATATTTTCAAGATGGCCTCATTATCAAGGGGTTCATATGTAGTATCGCTGATAGATGAAAAGGGTGAGTATCGTTCAAAATTGCTTCAGGTTCATTGAGGTATTTGGGTCTTGATGAGGTAAGGCTCAGTGAGATTAGGTAACTGAATTCAGGTAATGATCATTAAATTTTAAAATACACAGACAAAGGCTAATTAAATTAGTATTTACTATTTAAATTAGCATAATGAAAATTGAATCTGGTTATTATAAGATTAAGTTGCGCGGCAGAAGCCTAGATGATCAGTATCATTATTTACGTGTTTTTCATCAAAACAAGATAAAATACCTCCAATTAAGTAACGGAATCCCACAGGAGGCGAGTAGCTATGAGGAGGCCTTGTTAAGTTCGTATGAGTTGGTGAAGCAAATCACTCATCACCATCCCATAGAGGTACGCAATGCTATCATTACGATTTCTTGGCAAGATGAAGACGACGATCCCTTCCAATTAAAAACAAGAAACATACACGCCTTGAGACGGGTGTTCGAATTGTTTCCTAGACTGGCCAAGGCCCTCCATGTAGAGATGAAGAAGTCCAAGGACAAGAAATAATTATTTTTTTCTAGGTAGGGCACCTCTTATCGCTGTTTCGGACATAGGGTCATCGGGCCAACTGTGTTTCGGGTAGCGCCTTTTGAGTTCTTTACGAACTTCAAAATAAGTATGTTCCCAAAAACTCATGAGATCAGTAGTGACTTGGACGGGTTTGAAACCGGGAGATAATAAATGCAATACTACTTTTATCAATCCTTCATTGATGGTTGGACTTTTCTTCCATCCAAAAAGTTCTTGTAATCTTACCGCTAGAATGGGAGGTGCTCCGGAGGGAAGATATGCCAACTTGATTGTTGCACCACTGGGTACAAGGATACTGGGAGGTGCAAGTTTCTGAAGCAGGTCTTGTTGTGTTTTGCTTAGGGTATAGGATAGGATGTCACGCAGCTTTAATTTTTTGAGATCTGCTGGTTTTTTGATACCGATGAGAAATGGGGCGAGCCATTCATTATTGGTTAATAAAAGGGTATTTGTTGAGGTATCAGGCCAATGTAGTTCAGGTCTCCATTTCCGTATACTTAGTATGCGATTTTGCCATTGTATAAAGTCGTCATCAAAGTTGAGCAGTTGTTTACCTTCTTTTTTGATGGCATCGCTAATGACAGCCACGAGATCGGTTTCCGCTGGCTCAGGCAATGGGGTAGACTTTAATACGATGTTTCCAATACGAAGTTCCTGAGTGGCAATTAATCCCCCGTGTTCAGTATCCCAAGTGATGATTTCTTTTTCTTTGACCAGAGGAGCCAAATCTTTGGGGTTGAGAGGAGCGGCAAGGAATATTTTACCTAATCCCTCTCGAGCATCCATGTGGGCTACGGCCAGCCAAGGCTCATGTGCCAAATCATCTTTATGTCCTGCCATAGCATACCTGCCATTACTGAGCTGAAATTGGGCATTATTTCCGGGTCGCGCACAGGCAATACGCTCAGGATAGGCTTGGGCAATAAGGATACCGGTATCATAAGGATCTATGGGCTCAGCACTTTGATCCTTACCAAAAAGGCGTAAGTAGGACTTGGATATTTGATCAATGCGTCCAAATCGATGACCATTATTATTAAGAGATCGAAACCTCCTAAGTCCCTCAATCCTGAGATTAAGATCTATGCCAACTTCTCGGGTCAAGGGATCTCTTTCTTCTAAAAGTGCCGCAATATCTGCCGCCAAGGCTAAGGTATTATTGGCTTCGGCAAATAACAGCATATGGGCAATACGAGGATGACAGGGCAATTGATGAATGCGCTTTCCCAGTGGGGTAATACGACCCTTCTCCAGCGCCTCTAACTGATGTAAGAGTTCATTAGCTTGGGCAAGGCTTCCTTTGGGTGGCGGCGTTAGCCAGGTGAGTTGATGTGCATCGGTGATGCCCCATGCGGCTAAATCCAAAACCAATGGGGCTAAATCTGAGGCTTCTATTTCTGGGATTCGATGGGCTTGCATTCGATTTTGCGTGGCAAGACTCCACATCCTATAGCAAATACCTGGAGTCAATCTTCCGGCTCGACCGGAGCGTTGATCAGCTGCATCCTTAGAGATGACGATGGTTTCCAAACGAGAAAGACCCGATTTTGTATCGAATCGCGAAGTTCTACCAAATCCGGTATCAACGACAATTTTGATGCCTTCTATAGTGAGACTGGTTTCAGCAATGGAGGTAGCCAGTACTATTTTTCGGCGTCCATTTTTATCTGGAAATAAGGCGGCTCGTTGTGCGTTAATGGACAGCTGACCATAAAGAGGATGAATTTCAAAACCGCTAAGTTTTGATTTCAATATTTCTTCACATTTCCGGATTTCTCTTTGGCCAGGAAAAAAAGCCAGTACATCACCTGGATGTACTTTTACGGCTTTGGATATGGTATATGCGGCCATTTCTGGCATTATGAGCTCATCTATATCTCCTGTATAAAATCGCTCTACCTCAAAGGGTCTACCCTTACTGATCACCACAGGGGCTTTCAATAAGTCAGCCAATAAGGGCATGTCCAAGGTCGCCGACATGATCATGATTCGTAAGTCTGGCCGCAAGACTTGCTGCGCCTCTCGACAAAGCGCCAAGGCAACGTCTGCATGGATACTTCGCTCATGGAATTCATCAAAAATAATCAACCCCACATCATGCAATTCGTTGTCTGAGTGGAGCATTCTTGTCAAAATACCTTCTGTAAGTACTTCGATTTTAGTTTGTTGACCTACCTTGGTGTCAAAACGAATTCTATAGCCGATCGTACGGCCAATGGGTTCGTCTAATAGACCAGACATTCTCTCGGCAATGGAGCGTGCAGCCAGTCTTCTGGGCTCGAGCATAAGAATCTTTTTTCCAGCTAACCATGCTTCATTCATTATTGTCAAAGGGAGTAAGGTGCTTTTTCCTGCTCCTGCTGGGGCATTTACGATTACGGTGGTGTGGGCATCAAGTTGTTGCTTTACTTCATCAAAAATGTCGGCAACGGGAAGGTCGGTAGCGTAAGGATTGAATTTCAAGGAAATAAAGCGGTTTGAATCGATTTTTTTGGTAAATTTAATCAATAGACATCCTAGACTTTTGACCCAATGCCGATAATTTTATCTTTTTTGCTGATGCAATCCCTTTTTTACCAGGATCCATCCCTACCTAAAATTATAGATCGGCCGATATCTTTTGATGAGCAACGCATTGAGTTGACCCTTGAATACTTGGCATCACATTATGGATTAACACAAATAAAACCCACCATTTTACCGCGTATGGTAGTGGTCCATTGGACCGTAATCCCTACTATGGAAGCTACCTTCAATACCTTTAATCCCAGTACTTTACCCAATGCTCGAGCGGATATTCAATCTGCGAGTTCATTGAATGTATCCTCCCAATTCTTGGTAGATACCGACGGGACTATTTATAGATTAATGCCTGAAACCACTATGGCACGTCATGTGATTGGATTGAATCATTGTGCGATAGGGATTGAAAACGTGGGACCTGGAGCAGATGGAAAACTCACTCCAGCTCAGTTAGAAGCCAATGTGATGTTGGTTAGGTATCTTCAGAAAACGTACCCCATTGAATTCGTTATTGGCCATTATGAATATCAAGATTTTATGGACCATCCCTTATGGCTTGAAAAAGATGCAGGCTACCGTACCGAAAAGGTTGATCCTGGTGTTGAATTTATGGAAGACTTGAGGAAGCGGATAGATTGATTTAAAAAGAGTACTCAAGTTTACGATTTGAATCAATTATAAAGCAAATATTTTTTTCGCAAATATCTGTACTCAGCTAAATCTTCGGCCCAACTTACTTGGATTTCTTCTTTGCTCAAACCTGAAATGATTTGCTGTATCAATTCATCGTTACCTGCGAGCTGATTAAATGTTTTTTTCCTATTGAAAAAATCAGATCCCATATTGATTAAATGATAGTACTTAATGAGCAGAGAAAGATTGAACTTGGGTATGGGTTCAGTAGCGGTGAGGTCTTCCCCATAGCAAACCATGTCGAGATGTTTGGGATATATTGACATTCCTTTGATAGATTTGGGAGTGAAACTAAAATCACTATTTATTTGTGGAGCACCCAGTTGCTGAAAAGGAGCATAAGTACCTCTTCCTATACTCACAACCGTAGCTTCAAAAAGACAGAGTGACGGATACCATCTCACGGCTCGATCGTTGGGGAGATTGGGTGAAGGTGGGATTTTTAAAGCCCAAGGGATTGCATGCGAATAATTTTTTATTTTGATAACTTCAAGATCACATTTTTGGCCCGCTATTAGCCATCCTTCACCATTGATCATTTTGGCTAGTTCACCGATCGTGAGGCCATGCACAATCGGTAGAGGGTGCATGCCTACGAAGGATTTAAATGCAGGTTTTAATACCGGTCCATCTACATAGTCTCCATTGGGATTAGGTCGGTCGAGAACGATCACTTCTTTATTATTTTCTGCTGCCGCCTCCATGACATAATGTAAGGTGCTTATAAATGTGTAGAAGCGGGCGCCGACGTCTTGAATATCAAAAATAAGGATGTCAAGATCTTTCAATTGCTCTGGACTTGGTTTTTTTTGTTTGCCATAAATCGAAATGATAGGTAATCCTGTTGACTGATCTATGTTGTCATAGATGGTGGCACCATCGTGCGCATTGCCCCTAAATCCATGCTCCGGAGCAAAAATTCTCGTTATTTGAATACCTAAACTCAATAAAGTATCTACTAAATGTCGGGATCCAACGGTAGAAGTTTGATTGACCACGAGCCCCACCTTTTTGTTCTGTAAAAGGGGTAGGTAGGCATCGAATTGTGTGGCACCGACCTCTGGATTTTTATGAATGATCATGCCGTCACCCAATTTAAAATACGAGTTCACCGTTACCGGCAAGGTACCTGAGGCCATACCATTTCCTAAAAAAAGCTGGGTCATTGCAGCTTGGGTAGCTGGATTGTTTTGGTAGCCTATGACCAAATCTGATGCTTGGTGAAGGGTGTTAAATTGATTCAAGGTATACGGATTTCCAAACCAGCCGATCATCACACGGGAGTCTTGTGCTAGTTCGTTGATAAAGGTCAAATTTTGATTTGATATTTTGATTTGACCATAGGGACGAAGATCTGACTGGATGACACCGAGGTATATGCGTTCGAAATCTTCGAGTTTTCTTTCTACTTCATTGATTTGCTCTTGGGTTGCTTTCTTTGGGAGGTAAAAGTGGTCTTTAAAGCCTAATCGTATCGCCTCTTTTTGGAATGGTGCAATTGTATTGGTATTGATAGACAAAGTGGCTATTTTTTCATTGGTCAAATGGGATCCCAAATAATGCTTTTTTAATACCGTTAAGGAAGCTTTGGCCAAAGTATTATTTAAGTCTCTTGCTGTTTGGTTATTGATATCTAGAATGAGATTTTCTGATTTTTGAAAGGACTTTTTGTGAAGCTCAAGTTTATACTTTTGATGTAAAATACGTCTACACTTTAGCTTAACCTGATCGGTAGTAAGGCTTTCTGTTTTAAGGGCTTCTTCGATTTTCGCAATGGAAGCGCTGATGTTTAAAGAAAATTCAATGATGTCATTTCCGGCCAAGTATGCCATTAATTCAGGTTCACCCAGATCATGTCCCGAGGTAACTCCTTTCATATTCATAGCATCGGTAAAGACCAATCCTTTAAACCCCATTTCCGTTTTTAATAGTTCAGTGACTATTTTTTTAGATAAGGTGGCGGCCTGTTTGGGTGTGGCATCTAAAGCGGGGACATTTATGTGTGCCATCATGATACCCGCAACATCTTCTTGGATAAGTTTCCGAAAAGGATAGAGTTCGATACTGTCCAATCGTGCTCTGTCGTGCTCAATGATCGGCAAACCATAATGTGAATCTGTTTGTGTATCACCATGACCTGGGAAATGTTTTGCTACAGCCATGATACCGGCCGCTTGCAGGCCCTTCATGTAAGCGATTGATTTTTGGGTCACACGTGTACGACTTTCTCCAAAAGAGCGATAATTAATGACTGGGTTAAGGGGATTATTATTGATGTCAATGACTGGAGCAAAATTAATGTGCAGACCTAATCGGCGCATTTGAAGTCCGATTTCAAATCCCATATCATAAATAAGATCATCATCCGCTAGTGCCCCAAGAGCCATTTGAAAAGGAAAATCCGATGTCTGAGATAATCTCATACTGAGCCCCCATTCGGCATCAGTTGCCATAAAGAGGGGTATTTCAGATTCTTTTTGATAGGTCGTATTGACCTTGACTTGATCGATGGGATTTCCTTGCATGAAAATAATACCACCGATTCCTAAATCTTGGATTAAACCTATAAGTTCGGCATTCGGTTCGTCATTGTGAGTGTACGCGGCAGCCATAAAAGATTGGGCTATTTGTTCTCGAATACTTAGGGTAGTCATAATACTATCCACCCATGCTTGTTCGTGTGGTGAAGTGGGTATTATTTGCGCGCTTATTTTACCCAATTTTAAGAGTAACAATAGTACTAAAAAAAGGATCCGTAGCCCTATTTTATGGGTGGACAGGTGTAATTTAAATTCGGTCAAAGGATTATTTATTTTTCTAAAATATTATAATGTTGCAAATTATCTATGCCCCATTGGTTTTGCTCTTCAGGAGTCCACAAATCAGGAAAGAAGATGCGTTTTTGGTATTTTGGGTGCATATATTTTTGCCAATTACTGCCTCCAGTAGCCTTTACGTTTGTGGTACTTTTCAAGTATTTAGCAGCTGTTTTATAATGAAACATGACCCATTTGACATTGACAGTATGGTCATAATGGCGCATGGCGTTGCGCAATTCAACCTCATTTTGAATTTCTTTTGGCAGTCCTTTAAATCGAGTCCAGAGATTGGTTTGATGGTAATATTTCATAAAGGTGATGAAATCATCCATATACTTTTCTTGAAACTCAATGAGCATCGTCGACTTCACACCGGTATCATAATTTTTCCCTGCAGCTTGCCAGTAAAGATGGTCATAGGCGTGTTCAAAGGGGGTATTTCGGTCAATAGTCGCTCTAAAACGTATATCAATTAAATTGATCAGCTCAGTTGAGGCAAATTCAATCAATCTATATTGGGCACTTTGAAAGCCAGAGGAGGGCGTCAAGGTGGTTCGAAATTTCAAGAATTGATCTACGTGCATACCTTCATTCATGATTTCAAATGAATTCGAAAGTAAATCGAAATATCTACTGATCCGGGTCAATTTTTCAGTAAAAAAGGCAGGGTTTAAATCCTTTGCTACCGCTATTTGATCGATCTCCCATAAAATCATTTTAAAAATTAACTCAGTGGTTTGGTGGTATACAATGAACACCATTTCATCGGGATGCTTGGTTCTTGGCTTTTGGGTACCTAGCAGGGATTCAAGTTGTATGTAATCCCAATAGGTGATCGGTTTTGCATGTAGTAACCCTTCTAAATGGATATTGAGATCCTCTCCAGTATCGCCGTATTTTTTTTGAAGTGACTCAATTAAACTTATTATTTTAGGATTCATATTTTTCATTTTAGACCCAGTTGTTTGAGACGTTCATTTAAGTATTCACCCGCCGTCATATCTTGAAATTTTTTGGGTTGTTGCTGGTTTACGGTACTGGGGAGAGCACTCAAATCCATACTTGGAACTGGGTGCAGGAAAAAAGGTATAGAGTATCTTGATCTTTTCATTAATAGCGGATTTTTATTGATCACGCGGTGACTGGTCGAGACCAGTTGGCCGTTGGTCAGTCGCTGAAGCATATCACCAACATTCACAACAATTTGATCAGAAAGAGGATTAACATCAATCCATTTTCCAGCTTTGGTCTTGGCTTGCAATCCTTCAGCACTTCCTCCCATGAGTAAGGTAATCAAATTGATATCTTCATGTGCGGCCGCTCTAACGGATCCTGCTGGTAGTTTGGAAATGTCTTTTACTGGAAAGTAATGAAGTAATCTTAATATGGAGTTGCCGGCATGAATTTTTCCATTAAAAAAATCCTCCGAAAGGTCTAAATACAAAGCTATAGCTTGGAGTAATTTTAGGCCAGTTTCTTCAAATGTTTGATAAATGCGTAGGCTAACCTCTTTAAGTTCGGGCACCTCTTTAGGCCAAATGTTAGGTGGATAGTCAGGTCCAATGGCATTTTGGATTGTTTGACCAATATGATAAAATTCTTTCATATCTGGGGTTTTAAATCCTTTGGCTGTTTCTTTAAATTTACTAATGTAACCTCTTTGCCCAGCCAACGCTGGAAACTCATACTTAGATTTGACCTCGTCGGGAAGTTCGAAGAATTTTTTAGAAGCACTGAAAAGTTCATTACGTAAAGCTTCTGTAACTCCATGATTTCTTACTAATACAAATCCAATTTCAGACAATGAGTTTCCTAAATGTGCGATGAAGTTTAATTTCCGATCTGGATCATCAGAGACAAAGTCTTCGTAATTTACGGTGGTAATGTGTGCTTTTGATGTCATGAAAGTAAAGCTAATGATAATGTAGGTTTTTAGTAGATTTTCAAAGATTGTGTAGATAAAAAAACCAAAGTAATTTAATTTGTTCAGATATTTAGGCTTATTCTTCTGTGTTACGAGGATTAGGGTTTTTTTTGTATAAAAAGGAATATGCTTTTCAATCTTTCAAATCCAGATACGGCAATGCTTTCGAAAATAAGAGACTTGGTAGGAAACACCTTGGTATCTCCCGACAAAATCAGTCCAGCGAATCCCAGTATACAGGGATTTACCTTGATCGATGTTGATAACGAAATTATAGATATAGTAAACAAACAATCTGATGTATTTAGTTGTAAAATTGAGCTTAGAAAAAAAGGTCTCTTGATCTGGTTGGGCGTAAGTCAAGAACCGAGCGTCTTAGCATTTCCTTACCGGCTCATCTCCATGTTTAAAGGGACAGATTACTTGCAACTTTATTGTCAGCCTTGGCGGTTGAAATTATTGATAGAAGATAAAGGTGAAAGTCAAAAGTTTCAGCAAAACCTATTGCGTCAAAGAGCGATCATTCAAAGTCAATATGATATGTATTAAATAAATAAGGGAACTGAAAGCAGGTCATCATGAGTCTTGCGAAGTTGAAAAGCGCAACTGTAGAAAAGTCACATTGTTATGAGGATTTTTATAGTTATAAATTGAGTAAGAATAGTGTTTTATTTTTTTTGCTTTTTATTCTTTTTCATTTTGTTAACCTTTGAATTAATGCTTTAAACACTATTTCAAAAGATTGTAATTTTTTATTTCCTAAAAAATGAATATTCTCTATGCCAAATTGAATTAATCGTTAAAAAAAATATCAAGAAGTCATTTAGCATTGGTGTAAGTATTTGATTTTTTCACCAAACACCCCATAAAATTTTAACTTTTATAAGAACCACGAAAAGAATAATTTTCTTTGGAGCAGCGTGTTTGCTATTTTGTAATATGTCATTAGGACAAAGGTTGATTTCAGGAACGGTCTCTACAGAAGATGGGTGTGAAGTTCCTGGTGTCAACGTAATGTTAGAAGGCACAAATACGGGTACGATTACTGATTTAGATGGGAAATATAATGAGTGTTCCGGAAGAAGGGGGGAAACTAGCATATACTTTCATAGGTCTACAGACGCAGGAGGTGATCATCTGCTCGCGATCCATAATAGATGTTATTTTGGCTGAAGACTTTACCGAATTACAAGAAATTATAGTGTTCGGTTACCGAATCCAAAAAAGGAGTGCTATTAAGGGATAGTTCAGTTACAACCACATCAGTACAATAATTTCATTTTAATGAATTAAATTTACACATTGAGTTTAATGCCCTTTTATTTACCCTGGATATGATACGATCTTTTTTCTTTTTTTTCTTGAGTGTTCTAATGCTCCAATTATCTTGTTGTTCCGATTCAACTACACCGGTAGATGACGTAGACAATTCAATTACTGGACGACCGGCTATTCCTGAGTCGGGCTATGAAACTCCTTTAACTTATGAGGGAATGACTTTGGTATGGCAAGATGAATTTGATCAATCGGCTATAAATATCGATAATTGGATTTTTCAAAACGGAGATGGTTGTCCTTCACTGTGTGGATGGGGCAATGCTGAACTGCAATATTATACTGAGGATAATGCATATATGCTTGAAGATGAATATCTAGTGATAGAAGCCAAAAAAGAGCAACTCGGTGGGAAAGGTTATACCTCTTCTAAATTGATATCAAAGGGCAAGAAAGCCTTTAAATATGGTAGGATTGATATCAGAGCCAATCTACCTTATGGTCAAGGTCTTTGGCCTTCTTTCTGGATGTTGGGTAGCAATCATGCTGAGGTAGGATGGCCAAATTGTGGGGAAATTGATATTATGGAGCTTGTAGGAGGAGATGCCAGCGGGAGAGACAATACCATCCACGGGACAGTACATTGGCAAGATAATGGTTTTAAGGCTGATTATGGAGCGTCTTCAAAATTGACTGAGGGTATTTACAATGATGAATTTCATGTTTTTTCAATTGAATGGGATGAAACCCAAATTAGATGGTTGCGTGATGATGTAGTTTTCAATACAATAGATATCACTTCTACTTATTTGAGTGAATTCAATCAGCCCTTTTGGTTCATATTAAATATTGCCGTCGGTGGGAGTTGGCCAGGGAGTCCCAATACATCAACCGTATTCCCACAATACATGTTGGTAGATTATATCCGGGTCTTTCAACTAAATTAAGGTTTATATGTAGAAGATTGAGGGTCTACATAAGTTTGAATGATTAAAATTTTTTTACGAGCAAGTATGATTCGATGACTAGGTCATTCAATTCAGTACAGAGTTATATGAGTTTTTTTAGGCTTTGGGGCTGACTTTTATTTGAAATGATCTTCAGAATTTTTTTTTAATCCTGAAATTTTATGGCTGAATCTAGATTTAAGTATCTAACTTCCTTGGCGTAAAAAAAACACAAAAATAGGATTTGACATTTTTGATGGATATATGTGAGGAACGTGGACAAATAAACCTTACGCATCAATAACATCTTTTCTGTCACTCACTGGATGTAGGATTTGAAAAAAATATTAAAATATATTTTTTATTGCTTTGCTGGAGCTTTTTTAAGCATTTCTTTGTTCATCGGAGTGTTCATTTATAAGGCTAAAAAAGGGATTAATTTTTACGATACTGATCCCATCGAATTACCGAGCCGTTTAGGTGAAAAATCAATATTGGTCTTTTCAAAAGCCAATGGATTTAGGCATTCTGACGCGATTGAGGCTTCCCTGCCTATCTATGATAAAATGGGTCATGAAAATGGCTGGAAGGTTTTTGCGACAGAAGATGCTGGCGTATTTAATGAGCTTCAATTGGCGCATTTTCAAGTCGTAATCTGGAACAATACGAGTGGAAAAGTGTTAACAGATGACCAACGGACTATTTTTAAACAATGGATCGAGGACGGTGGTGGATTTATCGGTGTTCATGCAGCAGGAGATGATTCTCATCAATGGGCATGGTATGAGGATGAGATGCTGCAGGCTCATTTCTCGCATCACAATATAGGTCAAAATTTAGACACCGCAATGTTGTATTTAGACATGGATGTTGTGAGCCATCAGTTATCTGAAGGTTTACTAGACACTTTTGATTTGGCGGATGAATGGTATTGTTTTTATGACAACCCGAGAGCTCAAACGAGTTCGGTACTGTATACTGTAGATGAAGCTACTTATAATTTAAGTGGGAATATCAGTTTTCTAGTAAAGGATAAAAACTGGGGTATGGGGCAAGATCATCCAATAGTATGGTATCACGAGCAAAAAGAGGGGAAGGTATTTTACACTGCACTGGGGCATTCACCGATCACATTTAGGCATCAAAATTTTCAGCAGTTGCTTGCAAATGCTATTCGATGGACCGGCAATTTTTAATTAATCTTTTCTGAAATTGATAAGATAAGCAAGTATTGATAAGATAAGCAAGTAATAATGCTCCCTTTGATAATTTTATTCTTCTTTCTAAAGTTCCCAATTTTTTAGGTGATGTGTTTTGGGTGCGGATGCCTTTAATCGACTTTTTATTTTGTCTAAATAGAGGGTATTGTAGCGAAGTCGAGTGAGGTAATTCGGGTTTTCTTGATCTCCGTTCCAGCAGTGTTCTTGGTTGTTGCCATAAGCCACTTCACCATCGTAATAGGGCCCCGTAGTACTTTCTAAGAATTCTTCGGTCAGTACCACTGCATTATTGAGATAGTAGTTGTCCATATCACCACAATAGATATGGACTTTTCCCTCGAGGTCATGACCCATTTGATCCCAATCTCTTTCCATGATATACCGCAAATCATAATTTTCTTTCCAATAATTAGCTACTTCACGGTCAATTTGACCAGTGAGCTTGTTCCAAATGGGCTTTGGGTAACCATCATCTCCAACAGGTGAATAGACGGCTTGCCAGATGTCCCACTGGTCACCGGAACGACTTTTATTACCCAGAATATACTCACGACGGTTCATATCTTTTAAATAGGCTTGCAGGTGTCCTTTACCATCACGTTTACCTGCTCTCAAGGTTTGTTTGAATGCACCTTCTGTATAGTAGGCGTTGTCATCGTTGTATATATCTACCACAGTGTAGCCCCTAAAGTCAATGGGATCAGGGCAGGCTGCAAAACATCCGTTATATTCTTTAGGATAAAATACTTGGGCCGCTAAAGCTTCCCAACCGCCTGTAGAACCCCCATAAAGGAAACGTCCCCAACCTGCTCCTACGCCGTTAAATAATTTTTCGATATGAGGTATCAGCTCATAAGTAATGACATCGCCGTAAGGCCCTAGGTTGGCCGAGTTTACTGCGTATGAATCGTCATAGTAGGGGTTTTGGTGCTGTATTTCAAGGACCAAAAAACGAGGAAAATCTTCTGATACCCATTTCTGATAGAAGTCATAAGCCTCTTTTTCTTGGATGTATTGATAACCGGTAATGCCAAATCGACTGCTATAGACGGTATCTTGTTTTGGGGAGGCGGGTGGTTCGGTTCTAAATCCACCTATTGTTTTTGGGAAGTGTCCATGAAAAACCATCAATGGATAGCGATCTGTATTATTCTTCGAAAAACCTTTGGGTATCAACACATTGGCTTGTACGTACATGGGTCTACCCCAAAATTCAGTGAGTAGCTCACTCTTAATTTTAATATGTTTTATATATTCAGAATCCTGCATAACCGCTATTGAAGGAATTTCCTTGGTTAGGGCTATTTGAATGGGGCTGTCTTTTTTGCCTATAGTGACTTTAATGGGTTTACTGTAAATGTTTTTTGGGCTAATATTCCAATGTTGCCCCTCGCCTTGGTCCATGGGTAACTGTACAGTATGACCATTTACCAATTGAAAGGTTTCATATTTATGCAGAAGTGCTTGAACAAAATAGTCACCCGCTTTTAGGTCTGCTAGGGTTTCTATGGGGTAGGCGAGGGTCTGCTTACTGAAAGGTATGGATGTGTTGGGGATCCATTGCTGAACATCTTTACCTATTATAATGCCTGTTTGATCTGTATCATTGATTTGAAACCGAGGTTCCGTAATGGTATCCTTGGTAATCATAATCAAGAGCCTTCCGTCAAAACCTTCCGTACCTAGAGCGGGATCATAGGTAACTTCGATCATGGTATCATTGTTTTGAGAACATGACCCCAACGATATGGTTAATAATGCTATTATGATTAGTTTAGAGAGGGTCTTATGACTTTCCATAATTCAAAAAAGTTAGTATTTAATGCTCATAAAGTTGATTAAAGATAGGTAATTTAATTTTTGTAATACGTCAAGGCTAAAAAAGTACAGGAATGAGCAATTCATAAAAAGCATTAGATCAGAAATTTCAGAAAGGTTTTTCTTTTCCGCCATATTATGTTTCCACTCACTAGCTGATAAATGGAGTATAAAAACTGAATATATTATATTGATATAATTATTCAGTGCAATGAGTCAATTCTATTTTTATAAGATGGAAGAGGTTAAATACCAAATTTATGTTTGAAAGAGGATCAAGTTTTATTTTCTGTTCTTCATTTATTGAATTTGAATTCGTTAATTTTGTCATCTAATTTAAAAAGTTATGATCAAAAAAGCGAAGGCCATCTGGCATGGAAATGGACTCGAGGGCCATGGTATGATGTCAACAGAGAGTGATTTATTAAATGATGTTAAGTACACATCAAAATCAAGATTTGAAGGCGCCCCAGGTGGAAGTCCAGAGGAATTGATTGCTGCGGCCCACGCAGCTTGCTTTTCTATGAAGTTAAGTTTCAATTTATCAGAGCATGATTTTCCCCCAGCAAAATTAGATGTTCAATGTGACATAAAAATGGAAGATTTTGTAATCAACGAGTCTCGATTAGTAGTCAAAGCAGAGGTGCCTGAAATCGATCAAGAAACCTTTAATGATTTGGTAGAAGATGCACGTTTAAATTGTCCAATTTCAAAATTACTTGACGTCTCGATTGTAGTAGAGGCTTCTTTATTCTAATCTATTATAATCTTTGTTGGCTCTAATTCTTCATAAGGACATCTGTATCAGCTGAACTAACAGGTATAGGGTATTAATGGAGTAAAGCGTGTTGATGATCATTGGATCGACTGTTTTTTTGAGACCTGAGAGCAGAGTTATGAAGAATGTTTTTAATTAGTTTTCGATGTGCCGTACAATCTAAATAGGTTGCTTGATGCATTATTACAAATTGTTCCGACGAAGGATAATGAGCACTTTGGCCTATACTTTTAGGAAGATTTTCATTTTATAAAGGGCATTTAAGAATCCCCATTTTACTCCCAAATACAATACAGACATAGCAACAATACTGAAAGGGTTGCCAATCCATTCTCCTATCCATCCAAACAATCCTTGTGTGGTATATTGCCAGTCAATAAAAGTTCCAGATATGTAGATGAGGATAGAATTTACGCCTATAACCTTGAAGAAGTAGGCCCATTTCCGATAGCCTTTCACATCAATGATGTAGTAGAATAGGGTGAAGAGCAAGATGCTGATACCACCTGTGAGCATCACAAATGAACTACTCCATAGATTTTTATTTATGGGGAAATCAAGGTCCCAAATAAGACTAAATAAAATAAAAATGATGCCAATAATGGCCAGTCGAAGACATTTTTTTGTACCATTTGATGCATTATTTTTTATGTAATTACCTACTAAAATACCTAAAAGACCAGTACTAATGGCTGGTAGGGAAGAGGCTAATCCCTCGGGGTCATGATTGCCTAAATATAATTTACCGGGCATGATGAGGCGATCGAGATAGGAGGCGAAGTTTCCCGCTTGCGTAAGATCACCTGTCGGGAAACCTGGGGCTGAGGTAAATTTTAGGATCAAATAATAACCCATCAATAGGCCTGCAAACCAGAGGTAGTTCATCCATTCTTTTTTACTATAAATAAAGATGAAATTAGCAAACATATAAGCGATGCCAATTCTGCCCAGTACACTACCGAATCTGATTTCTGAAATTGGCATGATATGAATGCCTTGGTTGATGACTAGACCTAATAAAATGAGGATGATGGTTCTTTTGATAATTCGTAAAGCCATTTGACTTTTAGATTTCCCTAATTCTAGTTCTTTTACCACCGAGTAAGGTGAAGCCAGCCCTGCTATGAAAAGAAATAATGGAAATATTAGATCATAAAAAGCAAATCCATGCCAATCAGGATGGATCATTTGATTAGCTAAGGTTTCCCAGATGGGATTGTGATTTACTTGATGGATTGAATGAACAATTGCCTCCGCACCCATGATCCAAAACATATCAAACCCACGTAAGGCATCTAAGGAATAAAGACGGTTCGATATAGGTATTGGCGACTCAGTTGACATAATTATTTTGTTCTTACAAACAATATATTTATTTTTTTTCAGTAAAAACATATAATTATGAGTAATTTCTTGATATTTAACTAAAGGCAATTGCCTCATGATAAAACCACCGATTAGAAGTTGCTTTATTTTGCCTTACAAAAGGAGTTTGTGATAACGACGGGTTTTAATTTTTTTTCTAATCTTTTCAAGGATTTTTCATATTTTTTGTTAAAAAAAAATATTTGCCTTTTTTCAATTCCTAAATATCTAAACAATTACCATATTGCAACTTAGTTATTATGATTAAGGATAAAATGTCAAAAAAATTAGCAGTAGGAATTGATATTGGAGGTACCTTGACCAAGGTGGGCTTTGTCGATACAGAAGGTGAATTGTATGCTCATTTAGATTTCCCAACTCAGGGATATCCGGACGTCGATGATTATATGTCAGTTTTGGCATCAAAAATCCAATATTTAGAAAGACAGCTGTCTTTTGATTATGAGATGGTGGGTCTAGGTATTGGTGCTCCTAATGCGAATTATTACCGTGGGACCATTGAGTATGCTGCTAATTTAGAATGGAAAGGAATCATTCCATTTGTGAGTAAAGTGAAGGCCCATTTTAATGTACCTATTTATATGACCAATGATGCCAATGCAGCAGCTATTGGAGAGGTAGTCTATGGGGATGCTAAAAAGATGCGTGATTTTATAGTCATCACATTAGGTACAGGTTTGGGATCAGGCATTTACGCCAATGGAGCATTGATTTATGGACATGATGCCATGGCTGGTGAATTGGGTCATATTTCTATTGATAGAGATGGTAGATTAGACGGTTTAGGTGTTAAAGGAGGGCTAGAAGCTTATGTGTCTTCAACAGGATTAAAACGAACCATATTTGAATTACTTTCAGATTCCATATCTGATAGTGAGCTTAGAAATTATTCTTTTAATAACTTGCATGGTGAAGGTATAACTAGAGCAGCAGAGCATGGCGATGAAATCGCTTGTGCTGCTTTTGAAATGACAGGTAAAATTTTAGGAGAGCAATTGGCCAATTTCGTCGCATTTTCGCATCCTGAGGCTATTTTTTTGTTGGGAGGTTTGGCTAAATCTGGGAAATGGATTTTCGAGCCCACCCAGAGACATCTTGAAGCCAATCTTTTACCTTATTACAAAGGAAAAGTAAAGCTATTGCCCTCTGGAATGATAGATAAAAATGCAGCAATTCTGGGAGCAGCGGCTTTAGTTTGGAATCAGCAGGACCCTTAACTTTTTGATAATAGACATCTTTAAATTATTTTTTGAATGCAGATAAGATTATTGATATATTTAGGAGGCCTAATGTTGGTTTTGGCGACAATAAATGCTCAGAAGCAGCCTGCTGCCCAGGAAGAGCTTGTCATTTTAGTCCCCTCACCAGAACATTCAAAAGCTTTATTTATCACTTTGGCATATCTTGACAAATACCATTATCGAAAATTAAAGTTAAATGATTCACTTTCTGCGGTAGTTTTTGCCAATTATATTGATGGTTTAGATCCCTCAAAAGTTTTTTTCTTACAGTCAGACCTTGATTATTTTGAAAAGTACAAGCTTCAACTAGATGATGAATTATTAGCAGAAAAATTGGATTTTGGATTTCAAATATTTAATCTCTACCAAACGCGGGTCTTAGATCAGTATGCACGTATTCCTGAAATGTTGGAAAAAGGTTTTGATTATGAAAAGCAGGAGTACTATGATTTCGATCTTGATGAAATAGATTGGGCCAGCAGTGCTGAAGAACTCAATGAGCGATGGCGTCTAATTGTAAAAGGTCGGGCTTTGAACTTATTGCTGGCAAAAAAAGACTGGGATGAGGCGAAGAAAATATTATCAGATAGAAATGCGCGACGAATCAAGTCTTTGTATCAAAATAAGAGTGAAGATGTTTTCCAAGTTTATTTAAATGCCTTAACATCTGCCTATGACCCTCATACTAGTTATTTCTCACCAATTACTTCAGATAACTTTCAAATCAATATGAGTTTGTCTTTGGAAGGTATTGGAGCGGTATTAGGACAGCAGCTAGATTACACACAAATTGTTAGAGTTGTGCCTGGCGGTCCTGCGTTTAAGAGTAAGCGAATTTTCGAAAAAGATAAAGTCATAGCCGTTGCTCAGGGAGATGATGGTGAATTTGTTGACGTAGTGGGTTGGAGATTAGATGAAGTGGTTCAAAAGATCAGAGGTCCCAAGGGAACAGTAGTTAGGCTTCAGACCTTGAGTAAGGGTGATTTGGTGGCATTGCCTGATACGATCCGCATGATCAGGGAAAAGATAAAATTAGAAGATGAATCAGCCAAAGGAGAAATCATTTCCTATTTTGAAAATGATGCGACCTATCAAGTTGGTGTGATTACGTTACCTAGTTTTTATATTGATTTTGAAGAGCGAAGTGCAGGTGTTGAAAATTACAAGAGTACAACCCGAGATGTGAGTATTTTATTAGACAGTCTCAATAAGATAGGAATGGATGCCTTAGTCATTGATTTGAGGTATAATGGAGGAGGGTCATTGGATGAAGCGATAGATTTGACTGGCTTATTTATCCCTTCAGGCCCTGTGGTCCAGGTTCGGAATACCGACAACAGCATAGATATTTTGTCAGATGACAACCCCAAGGTTATGTATGAAGGTCCGTTGGCTGTGTTAGAAAACAGATACAGCGCCAGTGCTTCAGAGATATTTGCAGCAGCCATTCAGGATTACAAAAGAGGAATTGTTTTTGGTGAAAATAGCTTTGGAAAAGGTACGGTTCAAAGCTTACTGAGCTTGGAGCGTCCTGTTTTAAATTACCTCAACCGGCTGATCGCAGTTAATCAATTTTCAAATAATGATGATTTGATAGATCTGAGAGATAAAGTTAAAAACCAAGAAATTAGCCTTGGGCAGCTTAAAATGACCTTGGCAAAATTTTATAGGGCTTCTGGAAGCAGTACGCAGCGTACTGGCGTGAGACCGGATATAGCCTTTCCTTCTTATTTCACATCGGACGAAGTAGGTGAAAGCTCAAGTCCGTCAGCTTTACCGTGGGATGAGATAGGCTCCTCTAAATTTTCATCTACTTATGATGTTTCATCTGAACTTCTCGATGACCTTTATGATGAATATAGAAAGCATTTGGCAGAGGATAAACAACTGATGGATTTGGTTAATGATATTAATGAGCAGAGAGAAGCCAATGAAGATAAGTCTATGTCATTAAATTTATCGATGCGCCAAAAAGAAGCTGAGGCCAATGAGTCATCTAAAAAACTCGATGAAGAAGTTACCAAAACAGAACTTTTTTTCGCAGAATCAGATAGAGTAAAAATCAGTAAAGATCCCTACCTCAAAGAGTCCATCCGATTAATGACTGAATGGGTTAAAAGACCAAATTGATTTGTTTCATAATATTTTGAGATAAATTCGCAATTTTAAATAGGAAAGCACAATAAAGGAAGTTCATCTTTGTCTTCTTATTATCAATTTTATTTAAATCATAAATAAACCCTATATCTCGCCGGAGACTAAGCTCAATGAGTTGACCCTTAAGTCCGTTATTATTGGGGCGACACTTTCAGTTGTTTTAGGAGCAGCCAATGCTTATTTTGGATTTTTTTTGGGATTGACGGTATCCGCATCGATCCCTGCTGCGGTCATCTCTATGGCTGTTTTAAAGGCATTTAAAAATTCAAATATTCTTGAAAATAATTTGATTCAAACTGCAGCATCTGCCGGAGAATCCTTAGCTGCAGGGATCATTTTCACCCTATCTGCTTTAGTTATTATGGGCTATTGGGAGTACTTTAATTATCTAGAAACTACCCTGATTGCAATATGCGGTGGAGTTTTGGGCGTTTTATTTACGATTCCTTTACGAAAGGCGCTCATCGTTAAAGAAAAACTCGCTTTTCCAGAAGGTGTGGCCACGGCAGAAGTCCTCAAGACGGGAGAAAAGGGTGGAGATTCGATAAAATATTTAATTAGAGGTAGTCTATTAGGGGGGCTTTACAAGTTTGGTTTTGAGGCGCTAAATTTATGGAGTGGCCTCTTTGAAAAGGCTATACTTCTCAAAGAGCGTTATTATCTTTATTTCAGTTTAAACTTATCACCGGCACTCGTAGCGGTGGGCTATATAGTGGGGTTAAATATTTCTTTTCTAGTCTTTTTAGGAGGGGTCATCAGTTGGTATGTAGGTATTCCCCTATATATCTTACTAAGAGGTGCCCCTGAGGAGCTTTCAGCAGTTCAAATAGGGGGAGAGTTATGCAGTTCTCATATTAGATATTTAGGAGTCGGTGCGATGATTGTAGGAGGTTTGTGGGCATTAGCGGGATTAAGATCCGCACTTGCACAAGTACTTGAAGCAGCACTTGAGGCTTTTAAAAATGGAAGTAAATCCCTTTCAACGACCTCCAGAATAGAATTAGATACTCCGATGTCATGGGTATTGATTGGTATCGGGGTCATGACCATACCTATTTTTTTTATTTACTTGACCCTTATGAAAGATGTTCCGATCACCTTATTCATATCCCTGATCATGATCGTTGCAGGGTTTTTATTCTCTGCCGTTGCGGGCTATATGGCGGGACTGGTAGGTTCTTCAAATAACCCTATTTCAGGAGTCACTATAGTAACCATACTGATAACCGCTTTATTGTTATTATTATTAATGGGTACCAGTGACCCGGCAAAAGGAGCGGCGGGAGCCATTTTAGTAGGAGCCATCGTTTGTTGTGCTGCAGCCATTGCGGGGGACAATATGCAAGATTTGAAAGCAGGGCATATTTTAGGTTCAACGCCAAGAAATCAGCAAATCATGCAAATGGTAGGGGTTGTTTCGGGGGCCTTGCTCATCGCACCTATTTTAAATTTATTATTGGCAGCCAAGGGAATAGGCCTACCTACGCTGATACATCCCCATCCACTCTCAGCACCTCAAGCTACCTTAATGATGAGTGTTGCCTTGGGTATATTTGGTGGTAATTTACCTTGGGATATCATCGTTATCGGTGGCTTTATTGGTGTTTTAATCATTTTGGTAGACGAATATTTTAAACGGAAAAAAAGCAATTTTAAAATGCCTATTTTAGCCGTCGCAGTGGGTTTGTATTTACCTTTTGAACTTGACTCGTCTATATTTATAGGAGGACTGATTGCTTGGCTGCTTGAGAAGAGATATCAAAAAGCTAAAAATTTCACCTCTGTGGATCACGCTAAAAACGCAGATTTATTAATGGCTTCAGGACTCATCACGGGTGAGGCGTTGATCGGTATTTTAATTGCGGTATTAACAGCGGTTCAATGGAATTTTCCCATCAGTGATGATCCATTGGGAGGTAGTTTAATAGGTCTGTTGATTTTAACGATCATTTTGATTTATTTTTATCAAATGGTATTAAAAATTGCTAAAAAATAGGCTTTTAAAAATTCGCCTGTAAAAGATCACCACTCAACTGAAGTAAACCGAGTTCAAATTTTTTGGCACTGTAACGTGCGTTGTTATAGTTGACCTGTGCATTCAGTAAATTAAGCTGGGCTTGTCTGAAAGCTATTGAGGTAATTTGCCCGAGGTTGTATTGTTCTTTGGTACGTTCAAAATTACGTTGGTTGGTTTCCAGATTTTTATTTTGAGCCATCATGATAAATAAAGCCGTTTGATAACTGGTCCATGCATTATTCAAATTACGATCTAGATTTAATAAAGTTTGATCCATTGAGAGGGATTCATTTTCTAGAGCTATTTTAGTATTTTGTCGGAGCGTATTGGACTTCCCTCCATCCCAGAGATTCCATGAAAGTGTGGCCCCTATGTTTAGGCCATTAGATTGTTGAGTAGCAAGAAAACCAACAGGTCCAAAGTCATTATTCTGCCAATTGTAACGGGTATTTAGCCCTACGCTCGGAATGATAGCGGCAGATGATATCTTGATGTTCGTCTCCGCATTCCGTAGATTGCTATTTTGCTCAAGTACTTCCACATTATTTGAATGTGCTTTATCTGATAATACTTCAAAGGCCAGATCTTCATAAAAAGAAAGGGTAGTATCTACTTCAAAAGACGTAGTTATGCTTCTTCCTAATAAAAGGTTGAGATTATTTTTTTCAGTTTTTAATGATTGGCTGATGTTGAGATAATTGATGCTATCGCTATTAAAATCTACCTCGGCATTCAACACATCTAGTTTGGTATTTTGTCCATACTCAAAACTAAAAATAGCTTTGATCAATCGTTCTTTGGATATAGCTAAGGATTTATTCTGATTTAATTGATCTTGAGTGAGTCGTGCGATTTCATAGTAAGCGAAGAAAATATTGAATAGCGTATTCTCCATCACTTTTCTTGCTTGCAATGCCGTCAGATTATAATTTTCTTGTAATTTTTGATAGTTATATTTTCTTCCAAATCCATTGAAAAGAGTATAATTTAAGGCCAAATTTGCGTTATAGCCAACCGTTTCAACACCTGAAACACTTACAACTCTGTCATCTTGAAATTTATTTTCGGAACTGGTAGAAGCAAATGTTGAACCGGCACTTCCTGATAAGGAAGGTAGAAAGTCACTGTTCGTTAAAGCTGCACTATTTTCAGCGATTTTTGTTAGATTATTCGCTGCTTTAATTTCGAAATTATTTTCAAGGGCAATTTTCACTGCGAGGTCTTTGGTGAGTAATTCTTGTCCGATTCCTTGAAAATATAGATTCAGATAAATCGCAGCAAAGGATAATATTTTCAATTTATTCATGGTTAATATTTAATTCTTTTACAGCTCTTTCGACAGATTCTTTTGCTGGTTTAATCCCTGTCCACAACCAGAGGGTCAAGACTTTCATCGTATTTCCAAAGGCAAGTAACATGGGTAAAAAGACCAACGTCAATAGTGTAGCAACTAAAATGCCATAAGCTATTGAGACCGCCATGGGTATGAGAAATTGTGCTTGTAAACTTTTCTCAAATATAAGAGGCCCTAAACCAGCGACAGTAGTGATAGAAGTTAGAAAAATGGGTCGAAATCTTGACTTCCCGGCTTCCAATAGCGCATCGTCGAACTTCATGCCTGCCCTTAGGTTGCTATTAAATTTACCAATCAGAACTAAACCGTCATTCACAACAATTCCAATAAGAGCAATGATGCCTAAAAAGGAGGAAATATTAATAGGATAACCATGCAGCCAATGACCCCAGGCAACCCCAATCAGACTGAAAGGAATCATAATCATCAGCAACAGCGGTTGGCTTATCGAACGATAAGTGAAAGCAATTATCGCAAAAATCATAAAAAAGACGATGGGCATGGTCGCCGAAGCGGATGAAGTCGTTTTATTGGCTTCTCGACTTTGACCATCAAATGAAGCGCTGACACTCGGATATTGTGCATTAATGATCGGTAATACTTCTGTTTTGATCTCTTGGATGATTTCCGTAGCGCTGGTTTTTGGATTCTTAAGATCTGCATCAATTCTTATTTCTCGATCTCCATCGAGGTGATTGATCGATATCTCACCTCTTTGTATTTGATAATTGGCGACTTCTCTTAGGGGTACGCGTACTCCCAAAGGACTCACTACGCGCATTTCTTCGAGGCTGGTTATAGAGGAGCGGGTCTCTTTGTCGTAACGTACCCATACTTTGATCTCGTCTCTTCTCCTTTGAAATCGTTGTGCTTGGTATCCAAAGAAGCCCGATCGTACTTGACTTATCAGGGTATTGAGGCGGAAACCCATGGCATAGCCATTTTCTGTGAGTTCAAGTTTTATCTCTTTTATGCCAGCGGGATCATTGTCTTCAATATCCTTGAGTAGGTTATTCTCTTTTAAATAGTCCTTGACCAATAATTTGGCTTCTTTCAACTCTTGGGTATTATTACTCAATAAGGATACTGAAATGGGTTTACCACCGAAATAATTTCCAGAACCATAAATTAATGTTTCAGCACCATCTACACTTCCTACTTTTTTATCGATCGCGGATGAGACCAGATAGGCCGGAGCATCACGCGCTTCTCCAGACAGTAAATTGATAGTTAGTGAGGCTACTGATGTCCCAGGACCCACACGGCGGATGATATTCTGAATGACAGCTAAATTCCCAGTTTGTAATTCTGAAAGTGAGTCATTTACCTTCCAGGCCTGATTTTCAATATGAGTAATAATTGAATCTGCGACGGCCTCATTAGTACCTTGAGGCATTTTCAAACTTATTTGTAGTCGATCACTGGCTATTTGTGGAAAAAAAGAAAATTTGATGATGCCTCCACCCATTGATCCCAATGTCAATACAAGTAGGGCCAAGGTGATCCCAAAGCCTAAAACTTTATTTTTCAAATAAAAGCGCAGCGTAGGAGCATAAATATTATCGCGCATCCATGACATAAATTGATCTGCATAAGCATTGAACCAATAAGTTTTTTGGGCTTTAGTCAACGATTTGGAGTGTGATATATGAGAAGGCAGAATGATCAATGCCTCAATTAAAGAGAGCCCTAGGGTGAGAATAACAATCGTAGCCGTTTCTCCAAAAAACTCCCCAATTCGACCCTCTAAAAAAAAGAAGGATGAGAATGCGACAAGGGTGGTAAGAATGGCAGAGGTGATGGCGGGTAGAACCTCCATCGTACCATCGATGGCTGCTTGCATTCGAGTTTTCCCTTTTTCATAATGGTGATAGATGTTTTCTGAAATCACGATACCGTCATCAACGAGTATGCCAATGACAATGATCATACCGAACAAAGAAACGATGTTGATGGTTACATTAAAAAACCCTGCAAATATGAACATACCTAAAAAGGCAAATGGCAAACCAAAAGCGACCCAAAAAGCCAATCTTGGCTTAAGGAAGAGAGCGAGAAAAATGAGTACAAGAATAATTCCCTGCAAGGCATTTTTCAAGAGCAAATTGATACGTTCGACTACTACCACGGATCGATCACTGATGATGGCCAACTGGAGGTTGTCATTTTTATTATTAAAATCAGTTACATAGGCTTTTACATTTTCTGCTACCTCTATCAAATCTTCAGATATCGTAGCCTTGACATTCAATTGGACGGAGGGCTTGCCATTAAAATAAGCTCTATCTGGCGATTCAGACCATTTGTCAGTGATAACTGCAATATCCTGAAGCCTGATGAGTTTACCATTTTCATTGCTTTTTAAAACAATTTGGTCAAATTCTACTCCATAATATTTTCGGTTACTGACCCGAATGAGGTATTCTTCTTGAGAGGTTTTAATAGAGCCCCCAGTGACCAAAATATTAGTGGAGGTTACCGCTGCCGCAATCTCTTGAAAAGTCAGTTGATAGGCTCGCATTTTATCTTCGTTCAAGGCAATTTCTATTTCCTCGTCGGGATATCCTGAAACGTTTATTTGTGAGATTCCCTCAAAGCTTCTCAAGTCATCTTCTACCTTTCTTCCAAATGATTTTAAAGTCATTAGGGGAATATTTTCACCACTTAAGACAATAGAAATGGCATCTGAGGTGAATATTTGCTTGGCAATAATGGGGGGCTCCATGTTCGTAGGAAACGAGGGAATCTTGTTCACTGCATTTTTTACATCAGAAAGCGCAGCATCGATATTATACCCTTTAAGCATCTCTATTAATATATTTGCTGAGTTTTCTTTTGAGGTAGAGGTGAAACGATCGATCCCCACAATTCCTTTGAGGTTGTCTTCTATTTTCAAGATGATGCCTTCCTCCATTTCCTGCGGTGAGGCACCCGGATATATTACATTGATAGAAATATTTCTATTTTCTATTAATGGAAAAAAAGACGACTTTAAATTGCTTACTCCAGCCAAGCCCAACACGGTAAAGGCAATAACGATCAACCAACCTGCTATAGGATAATTGATAAAATATTTAATGATATTTCGCATACTTATTTATTTGGTGCGTTGGAGGGCTACTTTCATACCTTGGTAAGCATTGGGAATGGGTCGATCTACAAAGAGCATACCATCTGTAAGTCCAATAACAACAAGGTTCTTTTCACCCTTGTGAAGTATGTTGATGGGTAGGAGGGTTAAAATACTGTCTTGGACAATAAAAAGTTGGTTCTGATTTACCACAAGTGATCTATTTACTTCAAATGCATGATCAATTTTTTGAACAGGAATGATGGCCTCGAGATACATGCCTTCCTTTAAAGAAGGTTCTTTTAGTAAGATGAAAGCTTTAACGGTTTGTGTTTCTTGATCAATTTTCCCATTTACTCGAATGACCGTTCCTGTGAAGGATTGATTTTTCTGGTCAGGTGCATGAACCTGTACTTGCGCTCCTATATTGACGGCTGAAATGATGTTTTTCCCGATATCTACTTGCATTTCATATGCTGAAGGATCAATGAATTCGCCGAGTAGCTGACTCGTCCGAATGACGGTACCAGCCTCCACCGCGGCTGAAGTTAAGATGCCATCGAATGGGGCTCGAATAAGGTGTTTTTGGTAGATTAATTCTAAGTTAATGGTGTTGTAATAAGTTGTATAAATATTTTTCCCTGTGATAAAGAATTTTTCTTGATCAGAGGAAGTTTTTGGTAGACTTTTTAAAGGTTGGCTTAACTCAAATTCGTCTAGATACTTCCTCCATTTTTCATATGCTTTGGGGTAATCAAGTCTTAGATCTGGTAAAATACTGGTGATCAGATTTTGAAGTACACTTTTTTGAGCTTGAAGGTTGGCATAGTAGGCGTCATTGGCCATTTCAATCATAATCTCACCTTTTTTAAAAGCGACACCTATTTTGAACTCTTTGGATCGGACCTTCATTATGCCTTGAACTTCGGCATATAAATTGGTCCTTTTTTTAGCGATTAATCTCCCTTGCTCTCGAATGGAGACTGAGATGGTTTTATTTTCAACTGTTCTCACAGAAGCAAAAGGAAGGGCTTTGATTTCTCTAGATCTAAAGCTTTTTTTACTTGAAAAAATCTTTTGAGCTCCGAAGATAGATCCGACGAAGATGATTATTCCCAATACGATAGTTATTTGTCTCATTTTATTTCAGGATAGTGATTGGAAGCTCTTTACGATTTGTAAAGGTGATTATTTGTTTTAAAACTTTGATGGTAGTCTCGATCTCTTTAGCGTTTATTTTCTGTTGAATGTTATCGATTTCATTAATAATGAGAGGAAACGCCATTTTTGTTTCCTCTAAACCTTTTTGAGTGATAAAAACATTATTGACTCTTTTGTCTGTTTCACAAGTTTTACGATTCAAAAGCCCTTTACGCTCCATAGTTGAAATGAGGCGGGTCAAGGAAGTTTTGTCTCTGTCAGTAATGAAGGCCAGATCATTTTGTGGAATTCCATCCTCCATGCTCAATATGCGTAAGAGTATAATCTGGTGCTTACTCAAAGATATTCCAGCATTCAAGAGCTCATCGGCCAGATGAAAATCGAAAGATTTCATCGCTCGCCCCAGCCACGGTAATAAGAGCTTTTCAAATTGTGGAAAATAATCTTTTTTTTGCATGATAATTTGAGCGCAATTTAAATTAATTTAGTTGCGTATACAACTAAATTAATTTAAAAATGAACTCCGTACGTTATTTGGAATTAAAAACGGTGGCATTCATATTATAATGATAAATTTGAAGGTTTATGGATCACTTGTTTCAGTACTTACGGGATTAAGTTATTCAAAAAAAACATCGGTAGTTTAAGACATTATTGATTTTAGATAATTAAAAAAAAATTAAGGCGCTGTCTCATAATTTTATATTATATTCCCAATCCTAAGTTCTAAATAAAAAGGAGTGAAACAAGTAGAACAATTCAGTAATCGATGGGGTATTATCTTGGCTTCATTGGGCATGGCTATCGGAGCAGGAAATCTTTGGCGATTCCCTAGACTTGCGGGTCAATATGGAGGCGCTTTCTTATTGCTTTGGATTTTCTTTTTACTCATCTGGTCCATTCCTTTGCTCTTGGCCGAATTCTCAATTGGGAAGAAGTATAAAAAAGGCGTAATCGGATCTTTTACGATGCTTGCTGGTAAACCCTTCACTTTTATGGGTTTTTTTATAACCATTTGTACCTTGGGTATTGCCTTTTATTATTCTATCGTTACGGCATGGGCCTTGCGCTATTTTAGTTTTTCATTATCAAATATATTTGATGAACAATCGCTGAAATCACGGTTGATCGAAAATCCAGATTACCTTCATCAATTTTGGAATTCTGTATCCAACGGGAATTGGATAACTATTTTGCTTTATATAGCGATTGTTATTTTAGGTTCATTGTTATTGGCACGGGGTGTGCAAAAAGGATTGGAGCGAGCCAATAAAATATTGATACCTTCACTTTTTGTCCTTTTGATTATCGTGGCCATTATTGCTTTGAATATGGAAAAAGGATTGATGGGATTGGAATATATGTTTGCCATTAATTTTGATCATTTTTCTGATCCGATAATATGGATAGAGGCATTGACCCAATCAGCTTGGTCGACCGGGGCAGGGTGGGGGTTGATTATGACCATATCTTCTTATTCTAGTGATAAAGAAGATGTCACACTCAATACTTTTGTAGGTGCCTTCGGAAATAATTTAGCCTCATTAATGGCAGGAATGGCTATTTTACCTGCAGTTTTTGCCATGGCGCAAACAGAAGCGGCCGCCATTAGCTATCTTCAGAGCGGCAACCAGGCGTTGACCTTTACCGTCATCCCCGTTTTGTTTTCAAATATTCAAGGCGGAGCCTTGCTGTCAAGTGTTTTCTTTTTGGCTTTGTTCTTTGCGGCGGTGAGTTCATTATTGGCCATGATAGAATTATTTATCAAAAACTTGAGCGATTTAGGTTTTTCACGTGCTAAATCGATTAAAAATGTCATATTTTTCTTTATAATTTTTGGATTTCCCTCGGCCTACAGTTTAGATTTTTTCTCGAATCAAGATTGGGTTTGGGGTGTAGGATTGATTGTGTCAGGTCTATTTATTTTATTTGCCGTGGCTAAATACGGGTTTACAGAATTCAAAAAGAATTTCATAGACTTAGATTCTGATTTTAAAGTCCCTTCTCTTTATTTCAAAATATGTATGACGCTAAATATTCCTTTGGCACTTTTTTTAATTTATTGGTGGATGTCTAGGGGATACAGTGATTATCCCTGGTTGGACGCCTCAGGTCATTGGAATGTGATAGATGTTTACAGTAATGCATCCATTATTACCCAATGGATAGGCGTATTGATCATTGGATTGATTGCCAATAATTTTTTGTATCGTAAATTTGTCAACAAATGAGTAGTCAAGCATTGATCAGTATGATTTTCATTCTCACATTTATAGTGGGAGGATTTGCCTTTTTCTTATCTTTGGTAATGAAAAATGAATCGAAAAAAATCAAACAATAATTTCTAAATGAATAAAATTGACCCGCTTAATCAGGTAGCCCGTTTTCATCAAACCTTTCAACACCCGATTTTAAATGAACCTGAAATCCCTTCAAAGCAACGATGTAATTTAAGGGTATCCTTAATTGATGAGGAATTACAAGAGCTTAAAGAGGCCATTGCTGAAAAAGATATGGTGGAAATTGCAGATGCGCTATGTGATATCCAATACGTGCTTTCAGGTGCCATTCTTGAGTTTGGATTGGGTGAAAAATTTCCAGCACTCTTCAATGAAGTGCAAAGATCTAATATGAGTAAAGCCTGTGAGAGTGAAGAGGAAGCATGTGCTACGGTTGCTCACTATAAAGAAAAGAAAGATACTGATTGCTATTATAGAGAAGTGTCAGGTAAATATCTGGTCTTTAGAAGGGGAGATGACAAGACGTTAAAATCTATTAACTATTCTCCAGCAGCTTTGAGCCCTATTTTGAAGTCTTAGTTTTTCTTTATCATCCATAAAAAGGTGTTTTCTGTAGGGCATATTTAATGTCTCAAAAATTGGTGGAAATTGATTTTAATATATCCTATATTGTTAATTTTACATTTTAAAATAAAGACAAATTATTGTATATGTTTGATAATCTGAGTGCTAAACTCGATCGTGCCTTTAAAAATATTAAGGGCCAAGGTAGGATCACCGAATTAAATGTTGCCGCCACAGTAAAAGAGATCCGACGGGCATTGATCGATGCGGATGTTAATTACAAAGTGGCCAAAGACGTTACTGATTCGATCAGATTAAAGGCGCTGGGGCAGGATGTCTTGATTTCTGTTTCTCCCGGTCAGCTATTGACTAAAATAGTGGCCGAAGAGCTGACTGTATTGATGGGTCAAGAAAGCGTTCCTGTCAATTTCGACGGTAATCCCAATATTATACTTATAGCAGGTCTTCAGGGCTCTGGTAAAACTACGTTTTCCGGAAAATTGGCCCATTATATCAAGAAGAAAGGTCACTCGGTTTTATTGGTTGCTTGTGATGTTTACAGGCCAGCAGCGATAGACCAACTTAAAGTGCTGGGTGAACAAATAGACGTTGAGGTCTTTGCTGAAGTAGAAAATAAAGACGTGATTTCTATTGCCAAAAATGCCATAAAATACGCCAAGGCCCATGGAAAAAAATCAGTAATCATTGATACGGCAGGTCGTTTGGCTGTCGATGAGCAAATGATGGCTGAAATTTCAGGGCTCAAAAAAGAAATAAAACCTGCCGAGACTTTATTTGTAGTTGATGCCATGACGGGGCAAGATGCGGTTCATACGGCCCAAGCGTTCAATGAGCGTCTTGATTTTGATGGGGTGGTGCTTACCAAGCTTGATGGTGATACACGTGGAGGGGCCGCCTTATCTGTAAGGAGGCAAGTGGAAAAACCGATTAAATTTATTTCTACGGGTGAAAAAATGGATGCCATGGATCAGTTTTATCCAGATCGCATGGCGAAGCGAATTTTGGGAATGGGTGATGTGTTGACCTTAGTAGAAAAGGCCCAGCAAAATTTTGATGAAAAAGAGACTCAGAGAATCAATAAAAAAATCAAAAAAAACCAGTTTGGCTTTGATGATTTTTTAATTCAAATGGAACAGATCAAAAAGATGGGAAGTCTTAAGGATATCGTTGGAATGATACCTGGTATGGGAAAGGCGATTAAAGACGTTGATATTGATGACAACAGCTTAAAGCCTATAGAGGCCATTATTAAATCCATGACACCCAAGGAAAGATCCAGTCCGGAGCTCATGAATGGGAGTAGAAAAATCAGAATAGCAAAAGGAAGTGGTACGACTGTGCCAGAAGTGAATCAGTTGCTTAAGCAGTTTGATCAAATGCGAAAAATGATGAAAACCATGAATAAGATGGGCGGAGCCAAAGCATTGAACAGCTTTATGAAGTAATCACGGTTATCGAGATTTATCTATACATAACCGCATTAATGGCGGCTATGGTTTTTTTGACGTTCGGCAATATTTCTTCAATCAAAGTAGGTGCATAAGGTAAGGGTAAATCTTTGCTGACGACCCTATAAATGGGCGCATCCAAGTGATCAAAGGCATTTCTTTGTACGATGTGACTGATATCTGATGAAATGGAAGCAACAGGCCACGTTTCTTCCAGTAAAACCAAGCGATTTGTTTTCTTTACCGAGGTAATGATGGTTTCATAATCGATGGGTCTGACAGACCTTAAATCAATAACTTCAACATCTACGCCTTCTTTTTGCATTTCAATGGCGCATTCATTGGCAATTTTCATAAATTTCCCAAAAGAGACCAGGGTAACATCTTTTCCTTCTCTTACGATATTGGCTTTACCGATTTCTAGTACATATTCTTCTTCTGGAACCATTCCTTTGTCACCATACATGAGTTCAGACTCCATGAATATGGTAGGGTTATTATCCCTAATAGCGGTTTTAAGAAGACCTTTAGCATCGTAAGGGTTTGAGGGAACGACCACCTTTAGTCCAGGTGTATTTGCGAACCAATTTTCAAAATTCTGTGAATGTTGAGAGCTTAACTGACCCGCATTTCCGGTAGGTCCTCTGAAAACAATGGGGACATTGTATTGGCCTCCAGACATAGAGAGCATTTTAGCAGCTCCGTTGATAATTTGATCAATGGCGACCAAAGAAAAATTAAAAGTCATGAATTCAATAATGGGCCTCAATCCATTCATTGCAGCTCCAATGCCTACCCCAGCAAACCCTAATTCTGCAATTGGGGTATCAATTACGCGCTTGGCACCAAATTCATCAAGCATACCTTGACTTACTTTATAGGCACCATTATAATCAGCTACTTCTTCTCCCATCAAAAAGATGTTCTTATCTTTTCTCATTTCTTCGGTCATAGCCTCCCTAAGAGCGTCCCTGAACTGAATTTCTCTCATAACAAATGATAACAATTAATAAAGGTGCTAAATTAAAAAATTAAGATCAAATAGCGCTAAGAGTAAAAAAAAAAGCTCCTGTTGAGGAGCTTTTTTTTTTTAATTTAAGAATTATCTAATCGCCTCTGCTACCGCATCTGCATAATTTGAAAACTCTAGATCATTTAAGGCTTTCTCTTTTAAAGCAACATCTATAGACACGGCTGCTTTGAGATTCGGTATGATATCACTGTCATTGTTGCTTCTTGCTGCAGTGACCGCTAAGTAGTATGCTGCATGTGCTGACAGTGAAGAGCTATTATTTATTTTGTTAAATTCACGATTTGCGCCATCGAAATTATCTCCTAAAAGATGTGCTAGACCTCGGTTGAAGTTTGCAACTTCACTATTGTCTGCTGCAGCTAAAGCCGCACTGGCTTTTTCATAATCTCCCATTCTAATATGAATGGAACCGATAGAAGCATTTAGAGCCTCTTTGAGATCACCCGTTGCTCCTGAAATCGCTAATGATAGCGCTTCAAAAGACTCCTGATAAGATGCTTGCATCATGAGGGCGGTTCCTCTGTTAGCATGGACTTCAACATGGTCAGCTTTGTTGGACGCAATATCTAATTGGGTCAGTGCATCTTGAATATTTTCGGCCATGTCGTCTCCATTTTGTACGGCCATTTGCAAGTAGACCGAAGCTAGATTGTTGTGAGCGACCCAACTTCCTTCTTTTTTCGAGGCGGCGATGTAAATTCTTTCTTTTTCTTTCAGTCTTGGGGTAAGAGTAGCTGCATACAAAAATTCCTCATTGGAGAGAACCTCGCTCGTTGTATCTCCGTTTACGATGTGCTTGGCTAATAAAGAAATTTCAGCAGGTGACTTTTTCTCTTTAACTGTGAGAATTTCAGTTTGAGCAGTCCTCAAGGATGGATAAATTTTGTCGAATACCGTTTTATAAGGGGATATTTTTCTCATGGCCTTTTCTTTGTCTTCAAAAGAACCTGAACCATTGATAATGTTTAAAAATGATTTCTTGGAATCTTCACTGATTTCCGAAGCTCTCAAGGCTACTTTGAAGGCGGTCCAGTCTTGAACGACGGGCTTGAGGATAAATTTAATTTCAGCAGCCGTTCCACTATAATCATATTTACTCATTTGGCTGCGGTAATATTTTTCTATTGCTTCAGCTCTGTTTTTGGACAGATCACCATTGATGGTTTCTGAACCTTCAGGAGAGTGCGTACCAGTGATCGTCACGGTGCGTGTTACATTCTTATCGGCAATGAACGCGGATAGATTTGATTTTTTTGCTTTATTGCTCTCTCCGTCGGTAGCTAAATATTGCGACAAATAGGAACTTCCTTGAGGAAAATAAAAATTGATATTAGTGGGAATCAATTCCTCTTGATCATTGTAACCATGATCTGCATAATTGGTTGCATAATCATTTTGTACAGCTCTAGATGTAGTAATAATACCTACAGCTATTTCCATTTTCGCTGTGGTAAGGGCCTTTCCGTTTTTTGGATTCTTAGCTTCGCCTTGAATCACTAAGCTACCTGGATTCAGAGATGCATTATAGGGCATAGAAAAGGTGCGGCTGACACGAGAAGCTGTTGAACTACTCTGAGGATAATCTTCGGCACTGAACTCAATGCTACCCACCTCTATCTCTTTATCACCATACTGATAGGTTGTGTTGAGCGTATAAACTTTTCCAGTCGGAAGCATTTTGGGAGGTAACACAGCAGAAAGATCAAAGGCAACTTGGTTGTCATGAAGTTCCAATGGATCAGGGCTAACCTCTAAATCCTGCTTTTCGGCAAGATTCACCATTTTTTTAAGCGCACAACCGCTAAATATAGAGGCCGCGATAATTGTGGCCACTATGAGGTTTAAATTTTTCATTTTGTTCATCGTTTATTGATACTGTCTAAAGTTATTTTTTTTTAATAGGCTTACAATATTACCCTAAATTTATAAAATAGTTCAATCTGTTGATATAAAAAGATGTTAATATTTACCTTTGTTGTGTTTTATATTCAAATTTTATGCAATATTTTATTGAAAAGTATGCTTTTGGGGTGTGTCATGCGATAGGGGAGTGTTTCAAAATACCAACTTCAAGTATCCGCTTATCTTTTATTTATGCTTCTTTTTTAACATTTGGATCGCCCGTAATCCTTTATTTAGCGATTGCCTTTTGGATGAGTTTTAAGAAACTTTACAGAAGAAGAGAGAATACCCTTTGGTATTATTGATTTAGCTCTTTGTAAGTCTTTTTATTAAATAAGAAGTATTGTAGCGCGACACTTTTTACGGGATGTTCAAGGCTTATTTTTGGATGAGCATGTTGACTTCTGTTTCTCCAATATGTTCTTAGGTTCAAAATAAAATCTAATTCCGCCTTACAGACGGCTTTGAAGTGACCAAATCCTTGGTGTTTCCAAAACAAAAAAGCTGCAGCCAAGTCGAAAATCATTCTTAAAGGAATTTTGATAAGCTGTTTTTTGGGTAGGTTTTTTAGAAGCATGACCAGACCATTCCTGAAATTTAGATAGGTTTTTTGAGGATGAGATGCGGCTAGGGTGCCTCCACCTACATGGTGCACGGTACTTTTTGGGCTGTACCTGAATTTTTTCCCTTTCATTGCCAATCTCCAACAAAGATCGATTTCTTCCATGTGTGCAAAAAAGTCAGCATCAAATCCGCCTATATCATTGAAGTCCTCAGCTCTTATGACCATACAGGCCCCAGAGGTCCAAAACACATCAATGGCATCATCATACTGACCTCGGTCATTTTCAATAGTATCAAAAATTCGGCCTCTGCAGAAGGGGTAGCCCCAAGCATCGAGTTGACCACCGGCTGCCCCGGCATGTTCAAACTTGGAAGGATCATTCTGATCCAAAATTTTTGGCTGAACCGCACTATAATCGGGATGTTCTTCCAAGAAATCAACCAAGGGATCTAACCAATTTAACGTCGTTTCAACATCAGAATTGATGAGGGCGTAATAGTCAGCGGCTACCTCTTTGAGGGCTAAATTATAACCACCAGCATATCCATTGTTTTCTTTTAATACGATTGCTCTAATTTCCGAATGATTTTTTTTCAACCAATCTAATGAGGAATCTGTTGATCCATTGTCGGCTACGATAATTTCATAATTACCAGAGGTTTTAATCAAGATACCTAAGTATTTTTTTAGAAAATCAATTCCATTATAATTTAAAATGACAATCGCAGTGACAGACATTACATCATGCTGTTTAGATCCATTCCTGGAATATTTGGAAGCATACCTTGCGTGGCTTTTTGTAAATGTTCCTTACTCTTGTCCTCTGCGGCTTTAATGCCTTTATTTACAGCGGCTATGATGAGGTCTTTTTGAAGTTCTTTATCTTCTTTTCCATAAAGTGAGTCATCTATTTTTAGTTCCAAGAGTTCTTTGTTCCCATTGAATCTAGCGGTCACCAAGCCTGCACCCGAATCACTTTCTACAAAAAGATTATCCAGTTCTTCTTTGGCAATTTTCATTTTTTCTTGGACTTCTTTGACTTTGCCCATCATTTTCATCATATCTAGCATATTATTGATCTTTTGTTATTTAATAAGAACGAAACTGCCCTGTTGCCTTAATAATTCATTTTCTTCGGTATAATAATTGACTTGGTAGACATAAGAGCCCTTGACAATATCGCCATTTTGTTGACGCCCATCCCAAAAATCATCTTTCTGTTCAGTAATAAAAATTTCTTTTCCAGCAAGATTGAATACTTTGAAAGTGAATTGATCCGTAGGAAGACCATAAAACTTTAACGTTTCATTGATGCCATTGCCATTGGGGGAAAAAGCTTCGGGCACATATATTACCGGGTTAAACTTTATCTTCACTGCATTAGACCTTAAGGTAATACCTGCTGCATTGGTTCCTTCAGCCCAGATTTTTTGATGGGTCCCCAAGTCGTGTGTGATGTTGATGGTATTGAGTTGGGTCAACACAATGGGCTGGGCGATACTTTCTGTTTGATCTGAATTGATCAATTGGTAATCTAGAGTTTGCCCCAATTTATACGTACCATCAAAATATTCAGAGGTATAAGCATTGGTGTAATAGTCTGATAATTCTAGATAGGTAGGCGTAATCTTGATTGTTTGTATGCTAGCATCACACGAAGGAGTGAAAAGGAGCTCATAACTGTATTTCCGGATAGGATATACGCTAGGGTCAATGTATCCAGGCTGTATGTTGAATAAAGTATCGAACAAAACGTCATTTACATATTTTACGGCATGAAATAAACCATTGTTATTTTCACTAAAATGCAAGGCAATATGGTTTTCTGAATCATAGGTAGCGTAGGCGTAATTAAATGCAGTAGTGTCACTGTTAATGTCCAAACACAAGGAATCACCTAATACTATATTCTCATCATTGCATAGCGAAAGAGCATTGATCCGAAAGCATAATGAAGAGAGGGATGCATCAAAGGGCAGGGATGGGAAAAATAAGGAATTAGAGTCCAATAAGCCGTGATAGATGGGCGTAAATACATTGGGTGTTGATTGATATTCAATATTGTAATAAGTTGTTGAATCTGCTTCATAATATATTTGGAGTGAGACTTCATTTTGACATACATATTTCACGTAGGCGGAATCCACAGTCGAATAGTTGGTCAACTCAAGCATGAGAACGCTCTGAACAGGTGAACTGCCGCAGTTAGGTTGCCCTCCGTCATAAAAGCCTTCTATGATTAAATCGATGCTGTCTACTTCAGGGACTTCTATGGTAAAGGGATTGGCTTCTTCTTTTGAATGCATGAACGTGTCTGTAGAAGTGTATACTCGATAACTATCATAATAATCGTCTAAAATCTCAATGGAGAGATGTTGACGGTCGCAGTAAAAATAACTAAATTCAGGACTTACCGGATCAGAAACTTGGATCCATAAGGAATCTTCTCTGTCATCTCCCTCACTAATTATTTGATAAATAAGATAATCTCCGGGCTCTTCGTAGGTATAAAAGGTATCTACTGAGGTCACTGTGCCTAGATTGGCTTCGTAAATATAATTCCGAGGGACCTCATCACCATAATCAATAAGCTCTTGAATGTTTACCGTGAAGGGGGCACATCCGCGTTGATATGCAACAGAAAAAGAGGCATCTTGACTTATCTGTGCTACTGCTATAAAAGGAAGAATCAAGACAACAAAAATGGTAATTCTTAAAACAATAAGTTTGAAAGAAAATATGATGATCTTTTTAATCAAAGGTTATCTGTTTTCAAGTTTTCAATGATTTCTTCAACAGAAGATGTTAAGACCTTTCCGGTGCTCATATTTTTTAATGGATAGTGTGCTTGTGAGATTTCGTCTGATCCAATAGTAATAACGTAGGGAATCGCCAATTTATTGGCATAATTCATTTGCTTTTGAATTTTGACCGAATCGGGAAAAAGATCAGCCGCAATACCCGCCTTTCTTATTTGTTCGAGGATTTTAATACCATGCTTGAAGGCGGAGGCATCGAGATGGGTAATCAGTACTTTTGGACCCCCTTTAGCTGTTTCGGGAAATAAATTGGATTCGGCCAAGACATCGTAGATGCGATCTAATCCAAATGAAATGCCAATGCCTGATACGCCTTTAAGGCCAAACATACCTGTCAAATTATCATAGCGCCCACCCCCACAAATACTTCCAATTTTAACTTCTGTTGGTTTTACCTCATAAATCATCCCAGTATAATAGGAAAGGCCTCGTGCTAAGGAAAAGTCAAGGGAAATATTGAGACTCCGATCGGTGAATTCATCTAAAGTCTTAAAAAATGCAGTTAATTCTTCAAAACCTTTATTTGAGGCACCTGTGAGCTTAACCAATTTCTCAATTTTTCGAGATTTATCAACAGCAGCCGCAATAATTTCAAGATATTTTGAAACCATTTCCGTATCACCTTGAAGTAGACTGATCTCATGGAGTACTTTCTTTGTACCTATTTTATCTATTTTGTCTAACGCCACACAAAAAGGGATTTCTTTTCCTTTTAGATCAGCGGCAGCTGCCATTGCGAACAAAACTTCTCTGTGATTGATTTTCACTTCAAAACCGTCAAAATTTAAAGATTTGAAGACATCATGAATCAACAAGGTCAGTTCTATTTCATTCCAACTAGATCGGGTACCTATAATATCGGCATCACATTGGTAAAACTCTCTGTACCTACCTCGCTGGGGTCGATCAGCCCTCCATACAGGCTGTATCTGATATCTTTTAAATGGGAAAGTAATGTTGTGCTGATTCATCACTACATGTCGAGCAAAGGGAACCGTTAAATCATATCGAAGACCTTTTTCAGCTATTTTAGGTAAAAGTGTTTTGGAACCTTGATCGTAATCGTCGAAATCGGTTTTTTTTAAAAAGTCTCCAGAATTGAGTACTTTAAAAATAAGTTGGTCTCCTTCGTCGCCATATTTTCCTGTAAGTACAGATAAATGTTCCATTGTTGGCGTTTCGATCGGTGCAAACCCGTACTTAATAAAATTACTTTGAATTTTTTCAATGATGTATTTGCGGCGAAATGATTCAATTTGGCCGAAATCACGAGTTCCTTTGGGGATAGAAAGTTTTTCCACTTAAAATATTTTTGACAAATCTAAGAAATCCTCTAATTTCGCACCTTGTAATTAACAAATAAAAC